>Ga0065711_1032734_pt1 | contig 26767 bp, 15 predicted proteins | sample Hoacrofraction12_FD_59098 | JGI IMG/M metagenome (GOLD analysis project Ga0065711, IMG submission 59098) | Hoatzin crop microbial communities from Cojedes, Venezuela - Epithelial fraction 12 v2 (version 2) | ecosystem: Host-associated > Birds > Digestive system > Esophagus > Crop | place... | reverse complement strand
CTCCTCCTCCTGGTCAGGTGGCCTGTAGTATACACCCACCGTAATGTCACCCGTGTGAGCCTGTCCCTTAATTCTAACCCACAAGCTTTCAACTCGTTCCTCATTTGCCCCCGGGCCAAGCTCAATGCTTTCTTTGTACTCTGCAATGCCTTTAAACAGACAGGGAATGGCACACAGTTGTAAATGAATGTTACTTTAATGAAAGACCCAGATGGAGCATGCCAGGTATCTTGATGCAAAAGAATGTCACATATGACTCCAACAATTTCAAGCTATAGGTGGAAACCAAACTTGGCATAGCATAAGATAACTTTTGGAGTGAGCAAGAAAGAGGAGGCCAAGCTTCCCCTCAGTTTCACTATTTATCTGCAATTTGAGAGCTAGGCTGGCTGCCTCTGACCTGGAGGGGATGGAATTCCCCATCTCAAGAATAAAAAGCACATTATTTGTGTCAGTCTCTTTGCATTTCTCTACGTCCTTTAGTACACTGTCATCTCCCTTTCCAAATATGGCACCAAAGTAAAGATTAGGCAAAATTTGGTCACAGGTTTTTATCTATTTGTGTCATTGCTGGTTTTCATCCTGTTAGCTTCTGTATATTTTTGAAGTATTTAATTTGTTACGTTTTTTGTCTTTTCAGGAAAATTCTTATGTTCTAGGAATCTGGATGTGCTGAATTAATTGGCTAGGTGTGTTTGGTTCTTTTTGTGTTTCGTTCATGGGTTTTTTGTTTGTCTGATTTTTGTTTTGTTTGTTTTGGTTTTAGTTTTCAGAAGTGTTTTTCCAACTAACAGTTATTGCTGTTGTAATGTAGCTGCCATTCTCACTAGTTCTTCTGGTAGTGCTTCTCAGCACTCTCATATGCAGGCTCTAGAAATATTTTTCAAGCAAATTTGGTGAAGCAATGCGCCTCCTGGCTGAGAAGACAGCAAGTCTTTTTGCATCGCACTAGCAGTAGCGAGGGCAGCAAGATGGGAACTACTTCTTGCCTTTTTCCACTGAGATATGCATTTCATTCTCTTACATAGATTCTGTCTGTACCATTATTCTGAGCTAATGAAATCGAATGTACACTGTTAGATCACACAGCTCTATTCATACATTAGTTGCAATAACAGAAAATACAGCCAGAATTGAGTTGCCACCAACATCATCTGCCTAATAAATGATCTTGCTACTTGTACTATATATCTTTCACATTTCATGTGATTTATTATACAGTAAAGGCAATTACGGTTACGTCTCTACTCAGACTTCACACTACAACTTCGAAGGGGAAAAAAGGTTATTGCTCAATTGAGAAATAAGGAGGAACTTGAAATCTGACATTTTATTGTCTGTGTTTTGGACAAGTTTTTGCTTTAGGAGAGCCTCATATACATCTAATACTGGTATTGAAAGGAGACCAGTTAGGCCAGCTCTGGAATCCACAGGAGGGACTGGTGTGAACACTACCAGCCATAGTTTTTCCAGGCAAAGGAAAAACTATGAGAGAAATGCTCAAAACTTTTCCATCTCAAGGAACCTGCAAAGCTTTGATATCTATGTAAGTTAAGCAGAGAGTGAAAATTCATGGTTGAAAAGTCTCCAGGTATCTTGTTTCAAACAGTGTGGGTAATCACCTTAGGAAAGGAGTAAATTGTTCATAATTCGAACACCTTTTCCAGCATATTTCTTCATTCTTTACACAGAATCACTTGATAGACATACATGACTTAGAGTTTCATTGCAAATATTTAATGTTGATATCTTTTGCAGATACAGATTTTCTAAGGAAGCAGCTCAAGGCTTTTTTTAGGAAACATGTGTGTGTTTCTATAACTGGAGTAGTGATGCAAACTGTTAGAGAAATAAAATTCCAGAATTCAGACTGGAAGAATCGATATTTTCAGAGCAATAGGTAACACTACATAAGACCTCAGATACAATTGTTCAGTGGGCCATGATGAACACAGAACCTGATATGGGTTCTAGATGCTCTTTTAACTATAAAAAGGTCTTAATTCTGTTAGTGAAGGAGAAAGGGCAGGCAAGGTACAGATATTTCTGGACTAGGCTCTCTAGTGAGAATCTAAAACTTTCATGACTCCTTGGCTAATAATCACCCCCAGTTGTATATTAATAACCTTTATTTCTCAGAAGAAAATCTTCATGGAAGACTGACCATTTTGAAAATGCACAGCAGAGTTTTCTAACTGTATTCCAACAGACTTTACCTGCAATGAGTAACATAAATGACATAGAAATGTACAACTTGCTGCTTAGCAAGGAAAAACAACCAGATCACATCTTCTTACTACACTTAGAATAGCCCCATTTTGAATTAATTCTGTTAATTTGGAACTTAAGGATATGAACGTTTAAAAAAATGATGGCAGGATTTCCTCAAATAATGCTAGTGATTATTCAAAATAATAGAGCAGTTTATTATTTCGCTTCTTTTGCAGCACAGAAACCAATTTCAGAATGAATGTTTTCATAGTAATTTTGAGTTGTAATAAGGAAAATGATTAGGAGGAAAAGGAAAAAGGGAAAGGAAAAAGGAAAAGCCATTGAAAGGAGTAAGTTAGAATTAAAACTTGAAAATATGCAATTTGATCTACTGAGTAACTTCATGTGGACAGAGAATTGACTGCAATATTTGCAGTGAAGAGAATGCTCCAATCTTGCTGATACAGTTATTGCACCTTGGGGGTGTCAAATTATAACCTAAGAGGCCAAAGTGATGGATGCCACCTCCATTGCTCCATAATGCTGCATGTCATGCTGCTTATATACCCTTAAAGAGGTGGCATTAGTACAGACTTCAAAAAGTACTTCTCTGATCAGAGCTGGAATTAAGGTGATAAAATGTCCTCTTGGGAGCAAGAAGTAATCAGAGATATGCAGACATGCTGAGTACTTTTAAGAGTAAAAGCTCATGGGCCAGCAAAAAGGAAGAGAATGACATGGATCATATCTACGCAGAAAGAGTTTCCAACTTAATAAATACTGTGCATTCCAAGGAACTGACTCTTTTGTATGGATAAATCATCAGTTTACTTGCATTGATGGCATGTTTTGTGTTTGGTGTTTTCCTAACCTCATTAATTATCTCATTTACTTAAAGATGACTTAGAAGCAACAGCATCTGAATGTGAATGTAATTTGTTAACAACATTCATTCATGTCCCTTCCTTGCAAAAGGACTGAGACATAATTTGACATCATGAGCAATGTATTCTCACAGTCTGCGAAAACGCTGTTTTGTGAAGCACCTGCTTTTAAACTGGATTCACTTATCTTGTGGTCTGTATGGCATTTCTGGATTTAGGCTCCTTCCTAAAACTAGCACTCTCACTTTGGTAATATAGCTTTTAAAGAGAGGACCTTTTAATCTTGAAATGATCTGTATCATCTTCTCTAATCTATGCAACATCTCTTATAAGTGATTTCTGTTCCTATTCCTATCAAAACTGCCCAGACAGCTAGACTTTTTTTCAAGTGTCCAGTGCATCTTCCAAGTATATTCCTTTATCCTTGCATTATTTCTGGCTTTGTACACTTATACTTTTAGCTTAACTTCTTTGGTCTTCGGGTCAGCGTATGCTTTTGATTTAATAATTTTCTGATGATTTCTTCTCTATCTCTGAGCCTTTCTGTTGAACCAGCATAGCAAGCATTAGCTAAAAAAAGCCCCTAACCCAAACATTTATTCTGTGCCTTTTTTAGACATACTGACAATTTTTTGTCTTCTATTAATTTCTATCTGGATTATTGGATACCTATTTTATTATCATCTTCTCTCTTTTTCTCCTGTCCCTAGCATGTTCCTTATTGTTCTTTCTTTTACCTAATATGAAGGTTTCATCTAGGACCTTTATAGCTTTTTCTTAGACTTCTTTTCTGCCATGATATCTCCCACGTTCTTGCATTTTCAGCCTCTCTCAGCAGCGTCAAACCAGTCTGCAAAAATCTTTTTTTCCTCATGATCAATTTCAATACTTTCCAATTAATTAATAAAATAATCTTCCTTCCTATACAAGATTTATGTCATTAATCTCTTATTTAATGTCTCTGTAACCTCTGATCACATTCAGTCTTGCATTTTCTCTAGAATACCTGTTTGTGTGGGGTTTTTTCTTATTTTATTCAAGGGTCCCTCAAGACTTCTTAGAAAGGAAAGAAAATTTAATGACAAGGACGAAAAAGGTTTGCCTCGAAGTAGCAATATTAAGACATTCGTTGGCACCTCCTTTAAGCAATAAAGAGAATCAGGGTTAACAAAAGTCCCCAAGCTGAGTAACAAGTGGCCTGAACACAGCTGCCCCGTCTCAAAACCATCACACACCTACCTGTGTCCTTTAGCCAGTCGTTAATACATACCCTGTGGACTTGCCAAGACAACGCACTTCTCTTGTCTGGGAGAATGAAGGGAGAGTATAGCTGACTTCCATCACTCACTTCATTGCTGGAATGATGTATTATCTGAATTTCGTCTCTGTTTCTCAGTCTGAAGCAGGCTTATGACCTCTGCCTGAGGCAGGGGACCTGCCCAGTCTTAGTTATCTGAGCTGCCTGGGGAGGGTTGCAGCAGGTGGGTCAGTTCTACCACCAGTGCTGAGTTGATGCAAGCTGAGTTTAGATTTACAACTTTGGTTCCTTCTTGATTTGAAACCTTGGAATTTTTCAGTCATTAACTGAAATCCAAATTGCCCTTGCTAAACCGGCTTTCTCCCACCAGTTCCAGTGAAGCCATCATTTCACATAATCCTGTCATTACCATACCAAAAATAATGTTCACGCAAACACCTTAAAGTTTTCCCATACTCTCTCCTATTATTCCACAATCATGTCATGCTGTTTATGTTGTATTTCTACACATTTCTCTGTGTATCATTTGCCTCCTCTTTTAAAATATTTTCTTCCAGGCAGCCTTTTTTCTTCTTCTCCTTGCAAAGAAACCCCTCCGTAGAAATCGTCTTTCTTGAACCTACCATAGTACCAGACTTGCCTGTAATTGTAAAACAATATTCTTGTGTACAGTAAAACTGGATGTAGAGCTTGCTCTGTGTTTCTGTAGTACAGTTTACATTTATGGCTGTTTCCGTGATTTTTAAGGAAGAAATCTTCCTTGAAATGTAACCTTATGTTAAGGAAGAAACCTTCCTTAATGTAAGCTTTTTCTGTCATTTCTCTTTTTACTGAGACCACAGTAAAATGAGATACCATTCACAGAGAAAATAATAATAATAAATCAAAGTCTTGTAATGAGTCCTACTGCAGTGGAACTGCCTTGCTCCATGTAAGCACAGATCTCTGTCCATGCAGAACTGATCTTAAAAGAAGGACTTAAAAAGCCAAACAAGAAAAGAAGAAACAGAGGTGAGGGACAACTGAAAGAATATAATAAAATTATTAAAGAGCAATATTAGAAAGATTGGGATTCAACATGCAGCTCATTCTCTCCTCTTAATTTCATTTTTTTATTTGCCACTACCCAGGCTTCTTAGTTTTAAAGTCCTATAAACCCTGGACTTCTGTCTTCCACTTCTAGAAGACGACAACATCTTCTGACTCCCCAATGGTCATTTTTGCCCTACTCTTACTAAAAGTTTGATTATTCATTCCCTGTAATTCTGAAAATTAGTTCCCAGCCAAGCCAAGGGGTGAAGACCTTTCTTTCATCTAATCAGTTGTAGTAGACATTTAGAGAGCTGAGTTAGCTCCAACCCTAGAAAGAACTGGAGAAAAGAGTATGTGGGGAAGCAAGACCTATATTGTCTTATTATATATATAACTGGAGCACTGGCAACAAAGCACACTGAAAATAATACAGACAGGGACTTCTGTCAACGCAGTATGGTTTTAGTAAGACCAATATCCATGACTTAACCAGTCAAACATGGCATTCCTATTGATTTTCTCCTCTCCTCCCTTCATTTCTACGAAGTTTAGCCATTTTCTTTTTGTATTTGGGATGATATTTTACACAGATGAGTTATCTACTGCACACAAAGTGCACTTTTTTTTCCCATGCAACCGATTTTATAATTGAGAAATGCGATAATTGAACATGTCTCTGTGTGCATTCACTATAGTTCTCTATATCAACATTAGAACCAAAATCAAAATCTAGTTTATATACTATTAATCTTTCTAATGAGACGTTCATTAATATTCCAAAGGTATTATCCAACACTTTAACCATTTTGACATCAATTAGATTTGTAAGCACATAAAGCCTGTGGCATCCTGTACCTTTCATAGTCAATCTTCATCTCAGATTGCATAGAAATTGGGAAACAAGAAGCCATTACACGATCTGTAATACCACTGATACAAGAAGTAGCATACGGAATTCTAAAGATATGAAATCATGTTTTAATTAAGGTCATACATGAATAACTTCCTCTTGTTGGATTTGATAGTGTTAATACATAAATTTTATTGCTGTCCTTGACAAATGAAATATGATAATGGATTTCCTTGTAGACCAATTAGCATTTAACAACGATTAAATGAAAAAGATATGCAGTGATCCTGATGGAAAGAAAATATTTGTCACAGGCAATTCACGGGATGGAATTATATATGCCAGTCTGAATATGTGGAGGAAAATTCCCAGCTCCTCTCCCTCTTGCCCAAACATATTTTAAAATCAGTCAAATGCTTATTTTGCTAGTGATTGGCATAATTTCACAAATTCCGTGTCATCCTTGAAGACTGCAGAACACCAGAGGAGCACTCATTTTTTGTCAAAGTCCAGCTCTTTTCTACAGAATAGGGAGACCGTTAGGCAGGGTAAGAAATCCCATTGTGTTCCTTTTTTTTTTTCTTGAGATCATGAATCATGTAACATTTTTATTTATCACCTGTACAGCATTTAGTGATGCCAAAACACAAGTACAAAAAAAACCCACTCAAAAATGGAACAGTTCTGGTGCAGCACCAGAACTGTAGTAGTCGAAACTTTTTTCTTGTTAATATACATGTAAAATACAAATGTTTAATAAAAATGAAGGTCGTTTGTAAGACAAGTGAGATACTGTGTCTGCTAATTACTCTGGGCAGGCCATGCATGTGTCTATTTGACAGAAGTAAAAGTCAGGTCACTGTGAAGAGCTCTTGAAATTCCACCTCTCTTTATTTGCATTGGATGTATGCTAGACTTTGATAGGATTGAATTGATAAACTTTCACTTCCTTCTTGTTCACATCGCAGCTCATAATGACATTTACAGTATCTAAAATGTCACCTGATTTCTCGTTATGTTTTGGAGAGAAAAAGGTAGAATTATTAGGAAACGTATTTCCTGAGATGAGAAAGTAAGAACTGTCTAGAGTATAAATAAAAAGTAAATTTTGCCAGTGACCTTTTGGTGATATCTTCCATGCATTATTCTAAAACTATTTTAATTTTTTTTTAACAGTTCTGTAGTCTTGGATCCAAGAAGAAATACTGGTGAAAATCATGACTATTTTATGTGTGCATAAACTGAGACACTATTAAATTAACTAATTGGCCACTGGGCACCAAAATTTCACTTTTACTCTTTTATATCAAAAGTTTTCATTGCCTTCAATGTTATTTCCATTTATGCTGCCCTTTCTTTATTCTTAATTTAACAAAGATTTTTACGAGTAGCTGCCAAGAATGTTCTTAGGAATTACAAGAATGATTTGCATGCAACAGGATGAATACATAACCTTAAAAGTCATTATCCCCCAAAACAAACAAGCTGAAATAGTCTGTTAATAGAAAATGTAATACTGACAAGTTGTGGCTCTGAAAGGTACAAGTAAAATTTTATGAATACACAGGATGTTCTAAAGCACCACTGTGTTGCTCACAGACTTATATTTAACTAACCATCCTAAGCTATATGTTCAACAGAAAATAGTTCATTTCTGCTAAGCTAAATATTTAAGTCAGACTAACTTTTAAGTACAATTCAGGTCAAGTTGTTAGTGGCCTGATGAAAACACAACACAATAAATTTCTGTTAAGTTTGTCTTGTCGTACCCTATAGCATCTTTCTGTAACGTATAATGAGTGATACAAATGCACTGTGATATGGATATAAGGCATCATCAGGCCTTTTATGACCAAAAGCTACATTTAGATTTTATTACTATAGAAATCAAATATGAAAGTTCTTGTAAAAACCCCCAAATATCTGCATTGCCTATTTTAACGATAACTATCAAGTTGTAAAGATAAAATGCTCTTAATGGTCAGTTAGAAACTGCTATTCTTGTGTTGATAGAGGCACAATTAGTTAAGTACAGTCATTAAAATATGCTTTAAGATGCCCAGCAGTATCCTTCATTTCTTTTGTTTAAGACAGAAACACCTGAACTCTAAAATTAAAGCTAAATCCCAGTATTTTCATTCTGCTAGAGAAGTGAGAAAAAATGAAAGTTTAAATCTTTTATGAGCAGATAACAACACAGCCAGACATTCAGCGACAGTAAAGATCATTCTGTTGTGATCACTGCTGTAGTATGAACTGTGGTGATGTAAAAAGACTGAGACATAAAACGTGCGTTAGAGTAGTAAATCCATCAGGCTGAAGTAATCTCCACGTTTTCTTTCTCCAACATTTATGGCACCTTACCAATCATCTGAAATTCCTTGGGGATATCAGGCATTGATCAAATCATTTATTACACCATTTGTTTTTCCATATGAGTACGTGCATATTTATGTATGCATGTGTGTATATTCTTTCAATTTGGAACAAGGATGTCTGAAAGTATAAAGGTCAAACTCACTTGCTCTAGGAATTCATGGCTTCCTACAAGCAGGGCTGTAAAATGGGCATTATTGCAACTGTTTCATTAACTACTGCATTGCTACTATTCAGCCTGGAATGGAAAAAGCAGAAACGAAGTCTGAATCTTTTGTCTTTAGAGGGAAGGCCGAGTCCTTTTCCTCCTCAGAAGGGCTGAGTTGTGCAGCTATTAAAAACAGGGAAATATCTGTTGTCCAAAACTCATTTCTGTTCTCTGGAGGATGTTCTGTGTGAAAAAATGAGCATGGACAGAGACTGTTAGTCCGTTAGTTAGCCTGTGTGATCTGGTGTGAAGAATAAATAATCTGATGAATGAACAATTTAAACATATACTGTATTAATTTTTTAACTTAGTATACCGAATGTTGACATTTCTTAACTAAGTTTACTTGACTACTTGTTGCATAAAGTCTTACGCCGTCTGTAAGAGCAGCAGCTGAAATACTTGCCTCCTGTTTGGTTGCTTCTCAAACAGTAAATGAAATACAGTTGCAAGTGTGAAGATCGAAACATTTATATCAGGAAATTATATCAAAGAAACATAATGGCATACAGAATTGAAAAGGAGATGTATGAATTATTACAATAAGATTAGATTTATAGTAAGATTCCCTTAATTTTAAAGCTGTGACTTTATTTATTTTGCTAATTTTATTACCTACTCTTCAGTCATAGTCTGTCTATCCCAGTGTTACCAACAGTGCAAATAAAGCTTCAAGCATTTTAATATAATGTCACATAGCTGGAGTGAGCAGCATTTGTATCAACAAGACTATTAACAATGGCATGAATATGGTGTTGAGAAAGAGTACTACTTTTCATATCACTGATGCAATGTCAGTGACTAATACTTTGAGACGAATTCATTTATGAATGAACTCCACTGAAAATGCATAGTGAAAATTAGAGTTGAAAACTTCAAAAAAATCAAAGTTCTTCTTTATAACTGAAAAAGAAAGTGACTACTCTTTAACAGCATTATGCATATTATTTTTCTGGTTATTTACTACTACAAGAGCAGTAGCTGAGGTTAAATATATTTATGGTGTTTACTAGAAGAACAAGATTTTTTCCTCCTCTTCTGAAGAGGCCACTTAATATTGTCTAACCTTAACAGAGTTAGATTTGGAATCCATGTTGTAATTTATTGCCATTATAGAGCACATCTAACATGGGTTTAATAGCATTTTAATTCCAGTAGGGAAGAGAATCATTGAAATGTTGATCAATCTAGCTTACTTATTTACTTCTTAATTCTTGTTGGCACAAAAAGTTTTATGAAGAAAGAAGGAAGGTGACGTCTTTCTAACATCTTTTAGTGTTTTAAAACACATAACTTATTTTTTAAATAATTTTTTAGAGTTCACTGAATTTTATAGAGATTTTGATTTGACACTTTTATGGTTAAAAACAATAATACTCATATACGTGGACTAGCTGGAAATGTTGCTGGATTCTGGGAAAATTTTGATGGAAAATGAGATTACTTCTTGAACTATATAACTGGATATAGTTTTATCACTAAGCTTTCTTGAGTTTGTCACAACATGAACACTACTATAAAACACTATTACCTCCACTGATCTGCTTGGTGTGAGTATGAGCAATATTTCCATAATTCTAATCAAACAAGCAAAGAAAAGTGAATTACTTAAGTATCTTGGATATATAGGCATAACTTAAAACTAGAAATTTTGGAAATCTGAGGGTTGGTTGTTCATCTGCTGTTCCTCTGAAATTATTATTGCCATTTTCAATTCAATTTTTGGACTCTTTAGGGATCTGCTGGATAGCATATCATGGGATAAAACCCTGGAAGGAAGAGGGGCCCAAGAAAGCTGGTTAATATTCAAGGATCTTCTCTTCCAAGCTCAGGAGCAATACATCCCAACAAAGAGGAAGTCAGGCAAAAATGCCAGGAGGCCTGCATGGATGAACAAGGAGTTCCTGGGCAAACTGAAATACAATTAAGAAGCCTACAAAAGCTGGAACAGGCAGCCTGGGAGGAATACAGAGAAATTGTTCAAGCAGCCAGAGATCAGGTTGGGAAAGCTAAAGCTCTGACAGAATTAAATATGGCCAGGGACATCAAGGGCAACAAGAAAAGCTTCTACAGGTATGTCAGTCATAAAAGGAAGACTAGGGAAAATGAAGGCCCTCTCTGGAAGGAAACGGGAGACCTGGTTACCCGGGATATGGAGAAGGCTGAGGTACTCAATGACTTTTTTGCCTCAGTCTTCACCGGAAAGTGCTCCAGCCACATCACCCAAGCCACAGACAGCAAAGACAAGGCCTGGGAGAATGAAGAATCACACATTGTAGGAGAAGGTCAGATTCAAGACCATGTAAGCAACCTGAAGGTGCACAAGTCCATGGGACCTGATGAGGTGCGTCTGTGGGTCCTGAAGGAACAGGCGGATGAAGTTGCTAAGCCACTGTCCATCATATCTGAGAAGTCGTGGCAATCCAGTGAAGTTCCCACTGATTGGAAAAGGGGAAACATAACCCCTATTCTTAAAAAGGGTAAAAAGTTAGACCCAGGGAACTACATGCCAGTCTCACCTCTGTGCCTGGTAATGTCATGGAGAAGATTCTCCTGGAGGCTCTGCTAAGGCACATGGAAAATGAGGAGGTGACTAGTGACGGCCAACATGACTTCCCTAAGGGAAAATCGTGGCTGACAAATTTAGTGGCCTTCTATGATGGGGTTTGGATGAGGGAAGAGCAACTAACATAATCTGCCTGGATATGAGCAAAGCATTTGACACTGTCCTGCATAACATCCTTGTCTCTAATTTGAAGAGATGTAGATTTGATGAATGGACTACTTGGTGGATAAGGAATTGGCTGGATAGTTGCACTCAAAGAGTTGCAGTCAACGGCTAGATGTTCAAGTAGAGAACAGTGAAAAGTGGGACCAGTGCTGTTTAACATCTTTGTTGGCAACATAGACAGTGGGATTGAGTGCACCCTCAACAAATTTGGCTACGGCACCAGGCTACATAATGCAGTTGACATGCTGGAGGGAAACGATTCCATCCAGAGTGACCTTGACAGGCTTGAGAGGTGGTCCTGTGCAGACTTCATCAACTTCAACAAGGCCAAGTGCAAGGTCCTGCACACGGGTCGGAGAAATCCCAAGCACAGATACGGGCTGGGCAGAGAAAGTTTTGAAAGCAGCCCTGAGGAGAAGGACTTCTAGCCCAGTCTAACATATGTTCATGTAAGCATAGTGTTGGTCATCAGGAGCTACACATTGTTTTCAGTGACATGCCTCGAGTGATCACTATGCCAGAAAATAAATATTGGTGAGTCTGCAGAGTTTACTACGAAATTGTAATAAATTTTCATGCCTAGCTTTTATCCTTGCAAAACAAAGGTGATTTTCTAGAGAATCCTTGTCCCATTCGTGTTTTTCTTGTATAAGCATTTTTTTTTCTTTTTGGGACAGTGACAGAAATGAATGTCTGTCTCACTGGCTCCTCTTGTTTGGCTCAATGTGGGTTCTGCATATCTGGAAGTCTACTTTGAAATTCATTGTGAAATTTTTTGTGATCAGGAAAGACAAGTAACTTTCAGCAGGGATTAGTTTCAAGGCAGCAAGTGGCATTAGCATCAGCAGGGATTGCATATGAGTTACACTTAAGGAGGTGTTTGGACTGGTGTGTGGTGGGTGTTTCCCAGTTTGACGGTGGCTTGCTGACTTGATCCTGAGGGAATGCTTACTACCTAGTATTGCGTTTCAGGCACAGCCTTCAAGCAACAACCTCAAATATAATAACTAGATATAGACTTCTCTATTATATTTAGCTCTTCAGTATTTATTCTATCCTTATCACAGACTGATGCAGCGGGCAAATGTTTCTATCATATTGATAGGAAAGCATGACACTGCTAATTTCCTGTAAGATGCTGGCTGGAAAACAGCAATCACGTCTTGTTTTCAGTAGTCAATCTGTTTGAAATTTTCACCAAATCAAGGAGACCTACAAGTCTTTAACCTGGAGAAGATGATTGTCTCTGGGACATTGAATTTAAGACCTGTCTTCATCTCATATGGAGCAAAGCTCTGAACTTTGAACCCAGATTTCAGACAATTGCTCTGAGTTTCAAAAGCAAAAAAGGAAACAATTAGAGGGGAAAGACAGGATGGATTAATTTCATTAGTCTCATTCAGATCTGAGAAAACAATCCAAAGAAACTGCCATCAAACCCAATATATTTTGAGAAACTGTTCAACAAAACAGCATACTTCAATGGAAACATATCATGTTAAAAAATTTTTAAAAGCTCTAAGTAAATTCTTTCCAGTGCTTTAACTATGTGATTTTATGTGTTATTTCATGATAAATTTTATGCATCAGAAATACTGTTATCTTTTTCAGTACTGACTATATATTCAAAGGCATTTATCTAGGAAAAAAAATCAAACGTTTTGGAAAACAATTGGATTCTAATTACCCAAAAATAACAATTAGCTTAAAAAAAATCCTTAAAACACGCATGTGTACAGACACATATACACACATATATATCTGTTAAGAATTATAATTTACTTCAGTCCTATGTAAGTGCATTTACTGTTTACCATAAATTACCATACTGTGATTGAACCTCTATATGCTTCTTAATTTAACATAATGATAATCTCCTTCTGCATGTCCAAAGTTAGACTGGCAGAAGCATTACCAAGGAAATCAGCAGGAAACATAACAGCTGCAAGAATGAAGATGCTGAAATCTGTAATGCTGAGGGTCTAGGGGAACAGTGGGGTACCCAGCCCCAGACTGGTATCCCCTAGGCTAGCAAAGTTTGATTTTTCCAGACTAAGCTTGGGATACAAGTACAAACTGAACTTGAAATGTACAATTCTAGGTAGCAAGGGGGAAGAAAGACACTAAGCTTAACTGAAGAAAGAGAAAGTAGACAGATATTGCAATAAGCAGTCTGCTCACTTCAGTATAAACATGAAAATAAGTGGGCTAAAGGGAAAGTAAGAAAGCTTTCTGGGGAAAAATAAAGAAGAGAGCTTACTGTTTTATGGTTTTATGCTATGTGCTACTTATTGTGAAAACAATACATTAGTAGTCTATTCAGAACCTGTCTTCTAGTCATTTTAGTCGTTTTATTGTTCATAATGTCCTGGAGGGCAAAAACCAAAGAAAGTTAACGTGCACCGGAGAAGATAACATGTTTCTGAAAAGAGAGTCCAATGCATCTCCTCTTTTAATTAGTGGTAAGTTGTGCAGTTCCAGAGTTAAGGGAAGTGAAGGCAGTCAGATTTCAAGTACATAGGCTTAACATACATTTGAAAGAGCCTGGCACCTGTAAAAGACATATATATATGTATGTATATAGCTAGCCATATGCAATTTATGTCTTGTCCTTTGCTATCAACTTTTTAACAAAGACTCAGAACAAATTATTTTTTTCTGGCAAGCAAAGATAGTGTTTAAAAGGAACTTTTGTATATTGGTGTAGGGACCACTGCTATTGCTATCATTAGTGTTGTCACAGCATACGTATTTCACGCTGTCCTTAGTAGAACAGGAACCTAAATGACACTCTTCGGTATTTTCATAGTTCAGACAAGACAATCTTAATGTCATGAAGTAAAAGGCAGCAACACTAACCTGTTTTTTTGAAAGTTGTCTTCACATACCCCAAATTTGGAAGACATTCCAAATGAAGCAATGTAACCTTGTGGTAAACTAAATTTCCCGCCTATTTGTCCAAAAACTTATTGGAATTCAGGCTGACATGCTGAACTTGTAGATACCAACAAAATAGGAATGTAGTCATGATTACTCTTTAAGATTTGATATTAAACCACAGTGTGATTATTCTGGCTAATTATTTGCAAACGTTTTTTCGTCGGTTCTTTATAAACAGAAATACAGATGTATTTATATAAATTAATCTAACAAATTTTTCTAGGCCAACAATTTATCACATCAGTACAGTGAAAATGTTATCTGCAAAAGTAAAAGAGCTCTACAGAAAGGAGTTATTCAGGGGGAAAGGAAAAAAAGCAACTCTAATTTCTTCAAGTGATTGTACAAAACACTGGATAGGAAGGGTAAACTTCATCTTTGTCCTGGAAGTGAAAGCTCAGCAGTTGTTTCAATAAAGTACATAAGAGGGAGGTAGATCAAAGGAATTTCTCTATTTGACTTTGTGACATCTCTTCAGAATTTGTTGTTTTTATGAAAGTTATTTGCAGTAGTCGATTTATGAAATAATGAATTCTTTCTAGTTCTGCTGAACAATGTGAAGCCCTTGGGACCTTATGTCAGTGCAAGAAATGGTGTAAATGGCTATAAATCTCTCACTTCATTTCTGTTTCAATGTTTTCCTTTTTTCAGCTTAAAGTTAAATTTAAAATTTCCAACTGGGAATAGTGACTAGTTCTTGAGTGCAAACAAATCGAACAGCGAAAGAATAAAAAAAAGAGAGAGGAGAGAGAGGGTGAGGCAATGTATTAGTGACAAGTATATATACTGAGTAGACTGTATAGACTATATATTTAGGGGAAGGAGAGGAGAATACAACTGCAGCCAAACTTACGTGCCTAACACTAATTCATGAGGATAAGGGGCATTTGCTGCTGTTCTTTCAAATTAAAAATATTAAGGAAGATCCAGACAAGTGGAAAAAAGCCTGCTAAATCATACCATGAGCACAGTGCCTGGACCCACACTGACTGAACTCAGAGCATACCATTGGCCATAGGCAATACTGGTGCCAACTGTGAATCAAGCCAGCCTGTTCCTGTATAGAGATCAGTATACCTGGAAATGTTGCTTTTGTCACTGCCATTCAGAAATTTTTCTTCAGGCAATAAGGAAGAAAATATTCCAACAATATGAAGAAAGCTTTAAAGCCAAATATATCACCTTCAGGCTTTTAAAAGTTTCTGTGAGTACTTTAAAAGAAAAAGGACTTTGATTTGTGGCCAATTCATCCAACATGGTGCAGTAGCATTGAGACTGGAAATGCAGATATTCCATCAGTGCTGGGCACAGGGTCAGGAGTGCAAAAAGGTACCGGTGCTAGGAGATGCAAAGGCAGATGAATGGAATACAATTGTGTACATATATATTTATATACATTTATATATACATACATACAAGTATATGCTTATACAGTCCTTTAAAAATAAACAGCCCAGCAACACTTACTGAGATTACTTACTTATTGGAAGGAAAAAAAGCATGTGATACTAAAAGATAGATGAATGTGAAAAATACATGCAATTTTTTATATACGAAGTGGGTTGACCCAGAGATCAAGTGCAAGGAACTCCCTCTTGGTAACCACCAGGAGCTAAACTGATTTTCTCTAGTGCACAGGTCACGGTACACCAGATTTTGAGACAGCTTCTCTAGAAGCTGGAAGTATAGAAATGATTTTATAATCTGTGATGGACAATAGCTCTGTATTTATTCCATGTTTTCAGGAGTCTCAAAGACTTTTGTAGACTCTGTCTTTGAGATTGCAGATTTTGAGACTGAAAGTTAATGCAAGGCACTGGAAGGCTGCAGCACAAAGAGAAACAGCTGAGGACAACAGACAGCAGCCAGGAAGATCTCAGAAGTGACAGCAAGGACTTTCTGCAGACCAGTGGAAACTGAAGTATTTGTAGCAGTTTGGTGTTTAAAAAGTTCTGTTAAAATTCTCTGTTCTGTCTTCTCTTCTTTTGCATCTTTTTTTATATGCGAATTCTAATAGAGATTGTATTTAGTGCTTAATTATGCCATTTGACCTTCTTGGGGATCTCACTATGAGGGAGAAGTCAGGACAAGTTCATCCCACAATTCCAGCTGACCTCAGTTTAGTCATCCCATTGCTTAAGGATTTTTATTGACCTGTGATTGCCAAAAAAACTTTTAAAAATTTCTTTTCTCCCCTACTCCATATTTCTAACCATGTTCTTGTGCCAAAAACTGGCAGTGTCTTTGCCCCTATCGCTGTTCTCGCCCGACTTAGTGTAGTAGTATGTATATAGTATAATATAAAGAAAGCCACAGAAATATTCAGGAACAGCAATTACTTTGGGTACTTGAAAGCAGGGAAGCAAATATACCTGCAGTAAGGCCATGAAGTGCCCATTCATGTTTATATCGAAAATAACCTGTCTGTGGTGAAATGATTCATTCTGGTTTGGATGAAAGGATCTGATATTCCAGGATGGCAAGTGGCTTGCAGAACATCTAACAAAAATATTAAAGCACTGTATTCTTGAGGCAATATTTTACGTACTCTGATCATTGCTCAAGAAATCTAGTACATAATTTTGCATAGGAGTGTGATATCTCTTAATCTTAAAATTTAAAAAGCTGAAAAATCAGATGTGGGTCATTATGTAGGAATAGAGGACATGAACAGTATGGTAATACAATATTAATTTATTTTCCCAGTCATGGGTATTTTAGTTTTTTTTTACTTTAAAGCTTAAGACCTATTGACTGAAGAAAAAAATCCTATTTTTTCCAAGGTTAGAAAATGTTTACGGAAGCTCAGGATTAGAAGGACAGCAGGGAACAGAAGTCTTTCAGGACAGTCTGTTCTCTGACTCATGGGACAAAATGTCAACATATTGAAACAAAATTATTTTCCATTGCAAAATCACCATCACTGGCTATGAAAAGGTTTACACTTTGAAGCGGACATTGAAAGTTTAATTATTACATTGTTTTTCTCAAGAAGTATTAACATAACTGTCTTGCTCTGGGCATTAGGGCCGAGCTGAAAGTGAGAAGGGAAAAATGTTGGAGCTTGCAGTTGTCTGATACTTTATGCTATTTATTTATTTAATGTTTGAGTTTGTGGCTTCCTGCCACACAGAAAAAGAAATGTAGTAGTTATCAGTAGCTCGAGGGCTAGCAGAGTGCACACCATCAATTGCAGGGCAGTCAAAGTGACAAGCAGGTGGCAGCCTGCCGGAAGGTGAAGGGAAAGGAAAAAGACAGTAAGAAGATACTAAATTTAAGAACATATATAAGGGGAGAAAAAATGGTAGAAGGGTTAATGTGAATACAGCACAGTGACATGAAATCAAGTGAAGAGGCTGAACAGCGAGCTCACTACCAAAAAATGAAAGTCCAGTAGCAAGCTAGGCAATAAAATGAAACTTAGTGATTAGAAACCAAAAGATTTTGTGCTACACAAAACATATGGGAAGGGATCTACCTTTGGAGCTGCATAGCCAGCTGAACAAACGCCATTTTAGAAGATCAGTCAGCTGTAGTGTGCAGGGCTAAACATAAAACTAAGTTGAGAAAAAACATGTGAGGCATCAGTGGTTCCTAGAGCTGGTTCTACCACACAGACAGAACAGGTAGCTGCCTAAGGCAGCAGAATATGAAGCGCAATATACTGTTTAGTAACCATTTATTGTGCCAGTGGAGGTTCATCTGCATGAATGTTTTCCAGATTTCCTATGGAAGCAAAAAAAGTAAAGCAAGTGCCATTGATTTCAACCAGTTATCATGAGTACATAGCAGAGATAAATTTTACTCAAATGAGGGAAAAAATGCTGTAATGAGTCACCAAAACTAGAAATGAGAATCATGGGAATTATTCCCAAAAGTCCATTTTGTATTTTATAACAGTAGTTTCCACTGTGTGTGCATGCCTGTTTTTTGGTTTATGTGGTTGGTTATTTTTCTTAAAAACCTGTTCTGACGCCAGATCCTATTCCTTCTGGAAAGGCTCACACTTGTCCGAGTCCTCTGTACCCTCATAAGTGCAGTCATCCTCAATACTTATGGATCTTTCAGTGACCTTGGAGTCAGATCAATCCGGGCTGAATTAAAGTATTTAGGTTTTTGCATCACACAATAAAGTGTTAAAAAAAAAAAATCTGGCTGTTTCCAAATGCTGCCCCTTTGGAATTTTTATATGCAATGATTATGTCCAGAAAGGTTTTGGCTTCTACTTTTTTTCCTATGTACCATATTCCATATTTTCGTAGTTATATGTGAGAAACTGCCTTTTGTGTTTGAAAATGAATTTCTGATTCTTCATTTTCACCTGTTTTACTGTCCTATTTTATTTTCTTCCAAGTTCCATATAAGGGCTTTTGCACTGTTTTAGATCATAGACAGAATTTCTGACTTTCTTAAATAGACTAGTTTGTTGAAGATCACTGCAATAATTTTAAATTGCAATCTCAGAACTTATAGAAAAACTCAATACCTAAATTTTTGTCTCATACTCATACTTTGCCTTTCACAGAAGCAAACTAAACGGGAATACACAAAAACACCTGTTATGATGACATTTGTTTGTCAGAGGACAGCTACATAGATCGTGTTTATGAAATGGTTTCTCCTCACTACATCTTTTTGATTTTTATGCATAATTACAACTTTAGGCCACATCTGCTTTCCTGTCCAGTTCTGTGCTTTGCACATTTAAGTTAACATGAATGAGAATCACTTAAAAAGAAATAATAAAAAATTATTTTGAGAAAGAAATTGGAAGAAACCGCTGCTCTTGACCTTATACCAAGATTGTCACTTTGACGCACAAAGGGAAAGAAAGTACTTCAGTGCTGCAATAATGACCTTAAAACTTCTTTCTTTCAACTGTTAGTGCTGCTTTCTCAAACACTGTCTTTTGGTTCCATGCCAAAGAGAAAAAGAAATGGAGATAAACAAGGTCTGAATATCTAAGTAATGTATGTTAAACTTTGATAAAGTAAATAAGTACACAGAATTTTACTTCTTTTCTGATGCTGTGCACATTTTAGTTCTCTTCAGAAAAAGAGCAGCTCTTTCTTTCTTTAGAGAGGATCGATATTCAATAATAAATGCAGATTAAAAGGATAAAGACTTAAGTAAAATTTAATCAAAGCAATTAAAAGAAAAGGAAAAGAAGTATAGGGACTGGATAATTGATGAGAAGAATTGGTAAAATCTATACTATATACAGAGCAAGAATATACAAAAACAATAACTGAGAGTAAATGAAAAATATTAAGTGCCAACACCAGGAAATTGTTATAAGCTAGAACCCAAAGAACTTTGATTATTCTTTTCCCCACTATATTTTTTTCCTGGCTAGAGTGCTGGGTGCTGAAGTGGCTTTCATGCAGAGAATGTTTTCTAAATTATGTGATTTTTGTATGCATTGATGTACACAATGTATTAATATATGTTGTCTTGAAAAGAAGAAAACTTTTTTACCATGTATCACATCTACTGTGACATCACTGTGTTTCATTACATAAGAAGAAGGGATTTCTCAGAGTAAGGGAAAGCATCTGAAACCTGTCTTCAGTGGCATAAATATGTCTGACTGCTTTACACATTTTTATGAGAGGTGAATTAATTTTAATACACCTGTTCACCCTCCTTCTTTGAGATCTTGACCATTGATAAATACTTGCCAGTGATAAATTAGAGCTAGTTTCTAGCTCATTTCAGTTTCTCCTATTCAAGGAAGATGTTTTAATCAGAAATTATATCAAAGATCATGTCACAGGTAATGTTAACAAGCCTTATGAGCTTGTAACATCCTGGAGACTGATGTAAACAGTGCTGGGATCTGAAAAAGCTATTCTGATGACATGCAGCCTGGCCAGGCTCCCCTTAAAACTAGCTGGAGTGATTCTGCTGACTCCAGGAGCTAGAATGTTGTTGGAAATCATAAAATGGATTTCCAAAAGTTCTCTGCTTTGGCTACTTTTATAGAAGCAAATGAGAATGTCTGTGTTAAGATCTGTGTACACTAGACTAATGTTCCCTGGGTTGGGAAACATAACTGAGTAGAACATGGATCACATCAAAACCAGGAAAAATCCTGTGAAAGAAGTGTTGCCAATTGCAATATGTGATGGCTAACAAGCAAAGATACAGGTCAAACTGCGACGATTTATCTGAAACCGCAAAGTAATCCTTACAAATATGTAAAGCATTAAAAACCAAGTATAAAATACATCCTGCCTGAAATTCATGGTCCTTGAAATGACATCAAGAAAGAAGCGAAAGTAATAACCAAAATAAAATTCCAAACTCATTAAAAACAGAAATAAAGAACACAGAAATCAAAACCAACAGTGAGATTTGTGTACAAATTTGAACACCAAACTATCAGTTGTTTTGTTTATTTGGAAAACAGGCAGCTAGACAGAGGGTAGTATTCTGAGCAGCTGCAGGCTGGGAAAACAGCTATGGCACACTTCTAATAAAATCTGTCTGCCTGGGAAGTTATCAAGAGGTGACTTCAAGCAGAATGTCAGTTCTAGTAGGTCTACCTCAGCAGAGAGAACAATATCTTTAAGCCACCACTGCTGTTCTTTGATTATCAAGAGATGTCATGTGAAATTTGAAACCATTTTGAATAGAACTTTAGACTCTCAGTTCTGCAGGTCAAAAGCCATATCTCTATTTACCTAAAAAAACAAAAATGTATTTCTCACCAAGAATGAAAGAAGAAAGTTATCACTATTTTGTGTGTCTTATTGTTGTAATTTGAATTATTTTAATACCACTTTATCAGCAATTAATCTCATATGAAATATTTAAATTCTTACGTGATAATGCAATAATATTTTTGCTGCTGTAAATTTGCCATTTCCCTTTCTGCCTTAATACACTGCAAGCCCAGCTCACTGCCCTCCAGCTCTTTTGTGCTCTGTCTTTCTCAGAAACACTGGGTGAATATTCACCTTTAAGTTATTCAAAATCAGTGTATGAAATCCACAGGCATTCTTCATTGATAGTAATCTAAATGTAAGTTTTTATAGACAACCACTTTTTGGTTTTCAAACAACATTGCTCTCATTTGGATTTGTGTGTCTAAGAAGTCCAAAAAGACAAATTGTCAAAACTATATAAACTTCATAACTACTACATGTTTTAGAGAGTTTCTGGTTTACTCCAGATTAATCCTGTGGCACATGAAAAATCAAAGGAACATGAATCTTTGGGTAGTCTCATGAAACTACAGATATTTGCCATTAGGCAAGACAGCTGAAGAGGAAACCTTCTTTTCTATAAAGAGCTATTCCATGATGTTTTTGTATTGTTAATGTGCCTGTTAAACCTTCAGCAAAGAAAAAACACCCTGGAGACATAGCGACGTTTTGGATTATTTCCCTGATGAAAGCGTTGTTGTCCTCAAAATCCAACTTTGCTGCTATCCTAGCAATCTGTTTCTTTATATTCTAATATTTTTAGAAAACCAAATAGTTCTCTATCATTGTAACACCACCAAAAACAGCATGCTTTTTCATTAAATCTCAAAGTAGATTGTCATTAAAGGCTAGCCTGCAATGCTTTTCACAGATATTTGGAAAAAACTGTTTTGCTGTCTAATGTAGTTGCAACATATTTTCCTTTCCCACATGTGGGAAAAGATTTTATTTGATTCGGGTTTTTTTGTTTATTAAGGTTTGATCCAGTTGAGTTTGTACCCCCTGAGGTAGTGTGCAGTAATGATATATTTACACACAAAGATGAGTATTAGCTGACTGCCATGCATCTACTACAGACCCAGCCTCAACCGGTAATTCTTTGATTGATCACTGCAAAGCTTTGAGTTTGAGAATAAACCCAAGATTTATACTGAAGATTTTCTACACTTCTGTGCAAAGACCGTGACAGAAAATACATGTAATATTCCAGGAGCTCAGGAAGAAGAAGCTAACAGAATCTCTGCACAAAAACTTCGGCATAAGAAGCTGACTAGCATTAGAAGCAATAGTGCTTTCCTGGTGCTCGTTTTTATCCTAGCCTTGTTCAGCTTCAGAAGACAACAAATCTTTCTGGATTCCTTACAGCTGTCACATGAAAAACTATTGTGCATCTCCCAGCTCTTCCAGTGAATTAATAATTAGATTTCCCTGTTCGACTTAATTGTCTTTCATTCTTTACCAAAGCACTGTGACTACAAATTCAGTCATTTTCCCATTTGTAAAGGTAAACAGAGACACTACTTTTCTTCTTAGTAATAAGAGTCTAATCTAGTCAAAGTTTTTAAAGAAAAGTTGAATTGAGATCCTGGTGAGGATAAAGAGGAATCTGATCTGCAAAAGCACCAAAATGGATTGTGGTTACTTTAAAACTGTGGTTTAATAAATACATCTCAGTAGCTACCACACTTTGGAGACATGCAAATATCTTTGGGGCTGTAAATTTTATCTTACACTTCTCAAATACTTCAGATTTTATCTTTTTCCCTGTTGTGAAGAAAGTAATTCTACTCCATGCTGAACTATCTCTCATGTCAGCCTGAGCCATATTTACAAATCTTTACAGGTTAGGAAAGCACATGCTTCTCAGAGCATGCCTGTATATACCTAGATAAGCGAACTCCTCACAAAGTATAGTCTAGGATGCTTTGGACATAAGAGATATGTATTAGGTCCCTGTCAAAGCCTCTTGACTGAATACTCTTACATGCAAATTTATGGAGGGAAAAGTAAGAGACACCAACATTACTAGCTCTGAAAAGAGTGACTTTGATTTTTGAAAGATGTTAGCAGAGTTTGGAAAGAAGTGTTTCCCTGTGTACAAGACACTGGTAGATCGGTACTTCTTTCAGGCCAACAGTAGGTACTGGTCTGATGATAAAGCTGATACTTTTGTATTCCTTTTTAAAGCACTCCTTTTATATATATGTGTGTGTGTGTGTATATATAATATAAACAGATAAGGTGCTAAATTAGGGTTATGGATTTAAAAAACAGGAAATTATTTAAGTATAAAACCTTTTGGCAAAATATGTGCCACTCCCTTAGGCCATTCTCAGTTGATCTCCAGGGATCATTAATTGGTTCTACTCCCACATCTGTAAATATGAGGTTAAGGATATGTTTCTTTATGAGGTGTATTCTTTTTATAATTACACTGTTGTATTTTCATAGCCTTAAACAAATAATTTTAGAACAAAACCTTATCATGTTTCTGTATGTGCTTATATTTGATTTCCAGGGATCTACTCATACTTCAAAAAATAAACGCTTTCATGAGCCATTCCAAATGTATGTCTCTATTGCTTCATATTAATATATTTCAATATGATAAGATTATCTTTCTGTAGGCATACAGACATTAATCTTCATATCATTCCTGATAGCTTGTGGAAAACCTAGGAAATTAATATGGAATGTATGTAAATTTTATATAGCAGTTGTCTTGCAAAAACTTAACACTATTGGCATTAGTCAGAAGAACGATTCCTGAGGGAAAGGAAAAAACCACAGATACCTGGAGTGGAAGACTACGTTTAATGAGTACTTTATTTCAGCTGCTGCTAATTTGCAGGCGATTACAAATATTTACTCCTCTTTATTTTGGGAATAGTGTATGAAACTAAAATCACTGAGAACAGTTCTAGGTCCCAGTTCTAGCTGTTTGCATAGCTTCAAAATAGCTGCTAGAAAGTTGCCCTAAAGGCTCATTCTAGGTTTTCTCAGAAGTGTACGCAATTATGCTGCACAGACCTTTAAAAATGAGCCAGTGGCAGCTGCAATGCTTTTCACCTGACAGAAATTTCAACAGAAAATTTTACAGTAGATGTGCCTATATGTAGCACAGAGAAGGCTTAAAGAAAAAATGCTGCACAAAGCAACAGTATAGGTCATTGATTAGAATGACAATACTTACAAGGTTACAATATTTAGGTGTCTTATGTTGGAAAACCGAAAATTAGATCACTATTACTTTTCTGTTTTCTCCTATGCACCTCTTTTTGGCTTAGCCTGAATTGTCATATGTCCCTCCCTGACACCTTGGGCAGAGACAGAAAATTCCTGAGTGAGGGTTACTGTGCAGGCGCACAAATTCAAAAGCGTTGTAATGCGTTTACTAAACCTGATTTTTAAGAATGAAAAACTCAGTTGTTCATAAGAAGGAGGACTGAAGCATACAGTCATATAATAGACTCACATCACTCACCTCATGGACAAAATCACAGGACAGCTGGATTCCTGAAATCTAACTTTCTCCTACACACTGTTTTTCATGCTCATCCTGAGTTGCTTTATGACCCCTCTCGAACTTTGGATATAACCAGAACACCTACCCTCCCCCCAATAAGTACAACTGTGTAAGACGATGATGGACTTAATGACAGCCTGTGCACTCTCTGTGCTGATCAGGAGGGACAGAAGGCTCAAAGAGTTATAAAAGTGCGTGGGCATGGATGAATCTTGCTATCCGCAAGGTAAGAGCTATCCCAGAGAAAAGGAGAGGAAACACTAAACATAGCAGAGGACGTAAGGCATAAAAAATAACACCCAAATAACTTACAGCAGCCTAGTGGCCAAATTAACTATTGATGTAAACTGGCTGCTGTAATCTTCCAGTGGCACAGGTGTCTCACCTCCCCAAGGAGTGTCCAAGCCACCAGACTGCAGCTGCTTTGAATGTAAGGCAAGGGAGAGGATTTGTCTCCTTATGAACAAAAATTATGGTTATTGTTTTATGTGATGTATTTTCTCTGAATTATATCACCCTAAATGCTCCTAATGTGGAGGATGAATCATCACCTAAGAACAAATATACATATTTATTCATAAATCTCTCCCAGAACAAATAGGCCAAAGGGTTGAAAAAGTTCCTACACAATTAAGAGCTGGAGTTCTCTGTAGTTGAGCTACTAAGTCGCTTAGGAATCTTGGACAGTTTTCTTTAGACTCACTGTAAATTGCTGCTATTCTTTCAGAGTCAACAGAGTGGTGATAGTCTATAATACTGGGAAACCTGGCTCCTGTGTTTCTAATGCCATAATCATTATGGTATCTTTAAGTAGCTATGCTTCTCTGAACTTTTTATCTTTCTATATTTTAAATGTCAAGTATTTCCATAGGACACAATTATCAACAAACTGTAGATTTAGGAGAAAATGTTAGCTTTACAGAACAAAGACAAATTACAGACTTGTGCAACACGTTTTGTTTTACAAATGTTTATACAATGATGCCTTCACCCAGATTATTGTACAGTCTTTACCTATTACAATGTTTCTCACCTGTGTAATCTTTATGATAAAAGCTATGAGACCACATGGTCCACAAAACCATCGTCAATAAAAAATATGGAAATTTCAAAACTTCAATTCACTCCAGCTCAGCTTTCTCAAAAGTCTTTCTTTCTTTCTTCCCTTAGACAATCAGAGCTAGGAGATTTAGAAAACTGCAATGAGGTAACTGAGAAAGATCAATGCATTCATTAAAGTAAATCTCTGTATTTTGCTCGGCTAATAGTGGCTGCCTGCAATTCAGAGCACGAGAATTTTCGTACTATGCTAAATTACGAAGGTAGAACTGTGCTATCATTATGCAAATGTAAGTGCAAGGAAATGACTGACTAAGAAATAAGTATACATACTGAGCTGTAAGTGCGAATCGTGTAAAAATGTATCAGCATTCCTGAATTTTGACTGGCTGAAGCGTTTCCAATTTTGAAGCAATGATGCTTGGATAGTTAAAATACGTAGAAATATAAAAGATGGAGGGGAGAAACAGAGCCTGAAACTGTTTTCAGTGACTTTATTAGAAGATAATTTTCTGCCAATATTCCTACTGCAAAATGAAGATAATGTTTATTCACCTTATAAAGATGTCTGGGCTCTTAAACCAGTAATGAGCTCTGAGACCCTTAAATGAAAGAACTAAGCTGGAGGTCTTAAGTGCTTTAAGAATGATGATTAGTATTAGGAATAAGCTAAAAAATATAATTATTTTATTTATGCTTCTATTTAAGTTTTTAAGGGAGGAAAATTATGTTTTCATGATATAGAATCAGAGAATCACAGAATCACAGAATGGTAGGGGTTGGAAGGGACCTCTGTGGGTCATCTAGTCCAACCCTCCTGCTGAAGCAGGGCCACCTACAGCAGGCTGCACAGGAACTTGTCCAGGCGAGTCTTGAATATCTCCAGAGAAGGAGACTCCACAACCTCCCTGGGCAGCCTGTTCCAGTGCTCCGTCACCCTCAGAGGGAAGAAATTCTTCCTCATGTTCAGACGGAACTTCCT
>Ga0065711_1032733_pt1 | contig 26767 bp, 31 predicted proteins | sample Hoacrofraction12_FD_59098 | JGI IMG/M metagenome (GOLD analysis project Ga0065711, IMG submission 59098) | Hoatzin crop microbial communities from Cojedes, Venezuela - Epithelial fraction 12 v2 (version 2) | ecosystem: Host-associated > Birds > Digestive system > Esophagus > Crop | place... | reverse complement strand
CCCCCCCCCCCAAAAAAAAAAGAGCTGAGAGGTTCAGATGGGCATCAGTGAATGAAAGACCCAACAAGCTAGTGTAAGTTCTGAGCCTTAGAGAAGAGGGATGTCAAACAGAAGCAGGTGTAACTGGACATCTAGTCCTTCAAAGGCTAGCTAGTAGAGACTCCGAGCTGTTAAAATGAATCAACTTACTCCATGCTCTCGTAGGGCAGAAAATAAATATGAAACCAGATCCTGACAGCACCAGGAGAACCCAAAATCGACCCTCCTGCTTTCTGCTCTGAGTGCTCCAAGGAACATGCTATTCCTGGAAGAGTTCTAAAAAATAAAGCCCAAGCAAGCATTCTCATGCCCTCTCCACTTCCCAAAGCCAACACAAGCAGCTCACTTGAGTGACCCTGCCACTCCTGGCACCCTCTGGGTCCTGGCACTTGCTAACAACCCTGCACTGGCACTGTGGGCTGCCCTGGTACCAACCCCGAGCAGTGCAGCGACCGCAGTGCGCAGCTCAGCACACGCCAGCTCCAATAAACTTGTCAGACTGTGCAAGATGTGAATCATATGGATTGCCACAACAGCAACACGGCGTGTGCAGCCTTGCTAAAACAAACAAACAAACAAACAAAATTCCTAAGACATCCCAAAACACAGATCCAGGTAAATGGCCGCTCTCCCGAGGCTGCCGGTACAGTTACGCTACAGGGTTTGCCTGAAAAATCTACGCCCTCCTGACCCGCGACACTTCAGAAATGCTTCAGCACGGCTGTAGCAGCGAGCCAGGAGAAAGCTCAGCCTCTTCTCACTGGGAACCCGGACACTGACCAAGCACATGCCTGGGTTGCCTAGGATGAGAAAACACGTGCAGCGAAGGCTGCTCATCGGCCACCGAGGGCTGTGGCTGCAGAGGTTGCTCAGGGTCTTTCGGAAAACACATCTCCAAGTGCACTCAGCCAGCCGGAGGTGCTGCCTGTCCTACACTGGCAGGGAAGCTACGTTGGAGAAACAGCAATACCTTTTCCTGCTGGAGGTCCTGCTGGAGTCCTTGGTGCAGCCACGAGACTGAAGCACAGAAATAACACTCCAACTGCATCTGAGGAGTTTCCATGCCGCCTTTACCCTTTTGGGCAGCCTTCAGAGTGGATGAGACGACTACTCCATCCATGCTTGACTACTCCACCCATGCTTGCAGGCCACCAGGACATACAATTTCAACAACGAACCCGCCACTAGTAACCAGACTTTGGATGTGCATATATTTCTCACTTGTATCACTGCAATAAGATCAATGGGGACATTGACCACTTTACGATTCTGTCTCCCCCCCTGCTCTTCACTGATCTCACTGCGTCACCTCTTCATCCACAGTCCTTCACTCTCAGATGTGCCTCACCTTCAAATCAGCAACTGCAAGCCTGTGACCCAAGAGATGAATCCGGCAGACGGAAGCAAAGGGGAAAGGCATAAGGCCAGTTTGTTTGCTTTTCCTGGAGGATTCAGGCCAGAGCTTCTCCAGGTCAAGACTGTGTCTGCATTAGAAAATATTCTATGAATTCTTTACTCAACTGTTCCCGTAGGGCAGCCGGCTAGACCCTCATGCTCCAGGCACGTGGGCCTGTGTCTGAGTTTAAGCACATGAATTGTCTTAACTGACTTCAGCAGGACAACTCCAGCATTGAAAGCTAACCACGTGTGCAAGCGCCAGCAGGATCAGGGCATTAGTCATCTTCCCTTCTTTTCTACAACGGGGTTTGTGTACCACAAAAAAAAAAAAAGAAAAAAACCCCACAAAACTTGTGGATACAGTTCGGGTATCCGAGTCATACTCGAATCTAAATTAAACCCCTCTCTCCCACTCTCCCTTTCTTCAAAGTAAGTAATTTTTGAACAGTTAAGTATTTGGTCTGCTGCTCACTGATTTCAAAAGAAACCCTGCCGAAGGTAGAGGCTCCAGCGCCCATGCCCACCCCAGAAGCTGCACACTCTCAGCAGACCTACATGGCTATTCTGGACATTTTCTTTTCCTGGATTTCCTTGAGGATTTTTCCTTCCTTTCTTTCTTTATGATTAGCAATGCACAGTCATACACTCCCTGCTCTCAGTAGAGTTTGCTGCTGCTGCTGCTGCTGTTGCTGCTGCTGTTGCTGCTGCTGCTGCTGCTTCTGCTGCTGCTGCTGCTGCTGCTGCTGCTGCTGCTGCACATTCTCCACCTGGAGTGAAAATTCCTCTTTGTGACACCACGTTGTCACTGCAGCCAACGGTGACATCACAGACTGAGTATTGTGACTTCAGCTGGAAAAGGAGCAGCGGGAGAAGACAAGCTCCGAAAACAAAGATATTGTTTTGGTGTAAACAGCCTTCACAGTAAAGAGGGAAAAAAAAAATGTAAAAGAAGTATATAAACACATAATAAAGTTTTCTCACAGAACTGTAAATAAATATATGATAAACAGAGTTTTCTCTAGGCTGAGCTCTCAAAGTCCCAGCTAGGTGCTGAAAAGTTTGTCATTTTGTTTCTGCTCTGTTAAGAAGCAGGGCCCTTACTGGCTTTTGAAATAAACATTTTCTACCCTTCTTTAGTTTTTAATACCTTCATCTCTCATCATTGTCCCAGAACAAGCAAACAACATCGCTGTGTAAAGAAACAGGTCTCAGGAAATCATGCACAGCGTGTTTCCAAACGCTTCATAAATCTGCAGGCAGCTTGCAAATACTGCCTGCAGTCCTGTGTGAGCGCGGCTGATTTTCATAGAAGTCACGTACGAATGCAATCTGAAAAAAAAACTCCACCCCATTCAATCACATCCCCTTCCACCTTTGCACTGAAAGCCAGAGGTTATAATTACACCCATGAGCAGGAATAAATTAGAACAAGTGCTGGTGCTGCCCTGTATTCTTTTTTGGAAAGAAAGGTGATCCCGTCTACCCCGTCCTCTGCGCTGTGTCTAACTCGGGACGGGGCTGGCTGGCAGGCAAAGGGGCAAAGAGTAGGTTTTCACGAGGTCAGCAATGAAAATGAGCTCATTTTCAGAGCTCAGAAACAGAGGAACGCATGCCATGTCCTAACGCGCACCAGATCTTCAGAACGGGACATTATCTCCACTACCTCCTCGTCCGCCACCCGGGACATCTCCAAGCCCTGGCACCCCAGGAGCTCTGCAGAGGGGAGCGGGAGGGAGGGCGCAGGCACTTTATGGGTCACTTCCACCCCTTAGTGAGGGTTATTTCAAGAGTAGCAAACCGTGACAAAGTCAACGCTCAGCAGTTTGGGTGTGAAACAGGGGAGGTCAGGGCAACAGGCTGATGCAGGGCAGCGGGCTCCCAGGAAGGCCGTGTCTGAGCCCGTCGCTTGCACAGCTCAACACCACCTTTCAGAGGAGACGAGCCCCTCTCATGGTGACAGCCCCTTTTTTCCAAAATCCCTGCTCCAGAGCAACTCCGTGTTTCCCTCGCCAGGGTTACAGGAGACGGGACACTGGAGGTGACCCACGCTGAGTGTAGGTACAATGAAAGCTGCCCACGCCAGTGGATGGCCTCGACACGCGGGCACACGGTGCGTGAAGCAAGACCAAGGGTCTACAGCCCCCCCACCTCTCCCTCACAGGGCCCTTGGCTGGAGCAGAACCACTTGCTGTGCTCCAGCTTCTTCTCCAGGGTTTTGCCAGAGCTGAGAGATCTCAGCGCAGAGTTGTACGCTGAAAGCTGCCAGTTCAAAGGCGTGCCTCCTTTTGGAGGAGTCTGTATCGTGGAATGTGAAAGGCATTTGCTATTAAAAGAAACAAAAAAAAAGGAAAGAAAGAGAAACTATCGTCTTGCTAAAATACAACTGCCTAATGCTTCAATAACTGTAATAACCAGCGAGTTCTCGCGGACCAGTGTCTGTCTTGACAAACCTTTCTGAAAATTCACATGCAGAAGAAGGGGAAATCTTGGTAGGACTTCAGTCACCAGCTTCTCAGGGGACACTACAAATAATAAGCAGTTCCCTCTTCAAAGTAACCTAACAGCATCCGAGCTTTACAAAAAAATTATGCTGGAGTATTTTTTCTGAAAAATAAACTTGCCATGCACAGTCAAAATGAAAAAGAAATATATGGCATTTTCAAGAGAAACTCCATGGGGAAAAGCAACTGTGAAATAGCCAAACATCAATTATGAAAACCACATCAAGAAGAGGCTCTTGTGCACGGGCTTTAGGGTTTAGGGATTTGAAGAAAATGTGCATCCTGGATTGACTCATAATGTAGGCAGAGAATGAGCAAGTTTCCTCAACTCCTGTAGCTCAGTGAGTATGTTCCCGCACTGAACTGTAACCCTTTAAAGTCAGTGTATCTACGTAACTCTCTTGCATCTCCTAGCTCCTGGTTCACAGCAATCTTTCCTCTCCACCCCCACCTCCTCTGCAGCATTCGAGCGACCAGCTCACTCCCATACCAAGTCGGTGCAGAAGAAACAGCCGATACGACCATGACACGGGCAAACTTTTGCTGAAGCGTGCATCTCAGCCATCCAGTAGTTTGCTTCTTGGTGGCACGATCACGATTTCTACTCCAAACCCTCAACCAGAGCCTCCTCCTCCCCTGCTGCTGCCCACATACAACTCTGAGCTAGTAATGGGTTGTGGGCAGCCCTACTTCCTTCTACCTGATGAAACGCATAGGGCTAGGAAAGCAAACTATACGAAAGTGAGCAAAAGCAGAGGGATTTGGGGGTGATTCTGTGTGTGAGTCAGGACTGGATCATTTTCCCAAGCCTAAAGATGATGGTCTCATGCATGTACCACTTCGGATTTCCACCACGCTGCAGGAGCCAGGAGAGCGAGCGACCAGAACTGTTGAGTACCGAGGGTAAAACCAGGAAAACGCCTTCCCACAAGACCCACAGCAAAAAGTAATGGGATGTTCCTATCCTTTAAAATAACTTGCAAGTCTGTTGGTTTGTGGCACTGCTGTTTAATGGTGTGCAGCATTATTACAGAAAAACAGCACAAACTGAAGAGTTGTCATAAGTGAAAAAAGACATCTCGATTTGTTTGCTTTTTTCCCTTATCCCTGACTTCTCTCTGGAGGGTCACACATGCTCCTATGCACAATGCCTGGACGCCAGGCTTCACCAAGAATTGTCCTCCCTGATGATCAATGGCACCAGGCATTTCCCTGCCTCTTCTTCCAGGAGCAACGCCTGTTTATTATTCCTCATGCCCACTCTGCACAACAGACAACCACACAGAAAACAGAAAAAGGTGAACGCGAGACTATTTAAAGCTGCAGATCAATAATGCAAGGCTTAGGAAACCTGAGCTTCAGGACTGCCTGTGCAGCCTTCCTTCGGCCCCCTTTCTGGCCCGCGTACGGTGGCAGAGCTGCTAATCACATCATCACAGGGCATTTTTCTGCGGGACCTCGGCCTCGCCCAGTGCAGCAGGACACGCGGTGCTCACTGCGCCAGCACCTAGGCACTACTTCGGCTCCTCCGCGCCGTTCGAGGTGCGGCCCCAAGCCCTGTTTACTAGGTACCAGCCACACTCCGCTCTGCAGACGGAATTAGCAATTTACTCACGGGCTTTCCGACAGTAGGCATCGTTAGAGTAACTGAATATTTCACAAACACAAAGGAATGTGTTTTCACAATGCCCTCGTAAAGTAACACACCGTATTAGCCATATGTCATGGACCGGGAATTGAGGCACAGAGAGATTAACATGAAAAGCTCCCACTAATTTTAACTGCCTAATTGAAACTCTTAGGTCCAAATTCTTCAGAGATTTGTTTTCCCTTCTGAGGATGTGGCAACAACCTTTTTTTTTTAAGGCTTAAAACTTGGTCAGATTTGGGCTGATGTTCTCGAGGACAGCAGAAGTGGTGCCTCTGACATCTACGCCACACAAATTTATTGGGTTGTTAAGGTGGAGGTGTGCGTTTTCTCATTCATTTGTACATTTGTGGTATTTAACATTCATCAGAAAACTTCAACAGAGGCGTAAAAGAGCTGTTTGCTAAACACAGGTAGCTAGGATGGAAAATTTTAGCCCAGAGAGTTGAAGTTTGGTAAAGCTGTGAACAACCAAAAGAGGGCCTTATAACAGGGAAGCTGCTGGATGGCCTCAACAGCAGACCACTGCCAGGACACTCACTTTTCCTTCTCATGGCTTCGATATCCAGCTGTCGAAGAAACCATACACGCCACATGTTACACTAACAGAATCATGTCAAACTTCAACGCAAACTGTAACTAAAGCTTTATTTCATATCCTGGTTCTGTTCAGATAAACAAGCTTCATTTATTTTTAGTCTTTATGGACAACAAAGTCTTGGTACTTGGTTTCAAACAGAAAGTTTTTTAGGAGGCCCACCTTTCCTCCTGCTCTCTCGGAAAAAGAAATCAAGTAGTGGGTATTGTAAGGCAGCACTGGTCATAAGCTCAATATAGGACAGACAGACAGTACTCAGAGGCAGTGACTCCTACATTGCTATAAACGGATCCTTTCCCTGTTTATATACAGGGAGATTCACAAAATCCTAAAAAAAGACCCATCTGAAAATTCCAGACGGTGATTTATCTGTGTCAACACCAGGAAAGAAAGACAGACAGACAAAAAGACAGACCAGGGGCAGGACGATGGGGTGCGGGTGGGGATGAAAAAATCAACCCATGCTGCTAGCCTTCTTCAGAGCAGTAAATTATTTTTAGAGACACTTCTGTAGAAGTGTAAAATCCAACCTTGCAACTGTGCACCAAGTGTGCGCCTGACTCGGAGGGAACAGAGACAATATGGGAGCTGGCAGGAGAAGCGGTTCCTCCACCACCTTGCCAGCATGCAAGGACAACCCTGGGGTAACTCCCGATGGTTCCTCTGCCATCGTTGGCGAAAGATGTTATAGACTGGCCCTTCCCTCGACTCACAGCACACGCACATAGGGATGAACACAGACCCAGTTTCTCTGTCCCGCGCTGAAAACTCTTGCCACATATCCCTGCTTTTCAGCTAGCGAAGTCTCCTGACTGCACTAACATTGACTAATTTAGTATTTTTAATTACAGAGGGATTTACAGCACTGCACTACAGCGCTCTCTTTTATTATACCCACTGTTTCCACTGGATCTGGGTACACTCTACGTACAAAGTTGCACATTAGACAAATTACACTGCACATTAAGTAAATCTCTCTCTAGAAACAGGAGTAGATGAAAAAGCAAATCTTCCTCATTCCTAGTGTATAAATTAGTATCTTCAAAATCAATATGAAGTAGGAGCTCCACATCAATTTATGACAGGAAAAAAAAAAGTTTAAACCATCTCCACAGTGAATCAAATACATGTAGGAGATGCATTCTTTTTCTCCTATTTTGCTTAATAAATAAAACAGCTGGTCTGAGGAATCAGGTCAGTCAGGGTCTGGAAAAAGCCCCATTAAAGCTGCTATATAACCTAGTTTCTCAAGCTGCATGAGGCATCCTAATATTGGAGAGGCAGAAGTCCATGCAGAGACAGCCTAGATACCTCAGCTGCTGGCCCTTCAGGGTCATTTATCACAAAAGATAGCAGTAATGGAGGTATCTTGCAAACACTTAAGGAGGTACCCTCTGAAGGAGCACAAGAAAGACAACACGATGCATCCAGACCCATACATTAAATATGGCTGGCGATCTTGGGCAGCTTAAGGTGAGGAAATCCAGCACGAGGAGGTGGGAAAGGACCCAATTTTCGCATATGCTCAAATCCCCTCAAAGCGAGCCCACACCTATCTCTGCTGCCAGGGCGGGTGACAGCAGCTCCTCTCACAGTGTGGACCACTCCACGGCCACCCGGTCCCATCCCTCCCACACCATGTGGGAGGGCAAATCTGGCAGTGCCCACAGCCATGGGCGAGCTGCGTGGGCACAGAGCCTATTCCAGGACAGGCACAAACCCCCCAGCGTCAGCCTTTCTCCTCCTGCACTGCACACGGCTGTCGTCGTGACACCCCAGCCCTGGTCGCCTTGGAAAAAGTCGCCCTTCCTTTCTTCTACAGGTTTGGAAACGCTTTGCAAAGGGTATCACAAACCGCATCCTACAGTGACAAAGATGGAGCCAGAAGAAAGTAAAGTGACTTGCTCAAGCTTAAAGAGTAAGGCAGCATCAGAACTGGGAAATAAAGCCTCCTGACCTACAACCCTAGGTTTTAGCTTCTTAAATAAGGATTCTCTTTCCTCATTAAAAAACTAAAAATTGGAAGAGGGGGAGCAATATTCTGTAGACACAATGAACTTAGCCCTCAGAGGGCTAATGACCTGATATACTTCTTTTTTTTTCCTTCTCACCTCCATTTCCCCTGATAAAGTTGCTGTAACTTCAAGGACGATCCTTCTTTACCGGTCTACTTTAACCTAGCGCGTTGGCTCAACACCCTTTTCCCAACGGCCGGAAGCCAGAGACCGTCCTTCCCGGAGAGGCGATTACCTTCTTGCTTTCAGTCTCTCCGGATGTCCTCACAACGCCCTGGACTGAGCCGACTCCGCTTTCTAGATCGTGCTGAGGGACACCAAAGTCCTACACGCTGGTCGCAGCCTGCAGTACGCGGCAGCCTGAAAGGGTACCCTGGAGGTAAAACCTGGTTGTTCTCTATTAATTTTTCAATTCAAGAATGGCTCCAGGGAAAGAAGGGAGATATAGGTCAGAGACTTTGGGGGCTGATTAGTATCTCTATACATCTTCCTTTCTTTTTTTTTTTCTTTCTCGTTTTTTTTGTCCCTTCCAAATTCAGAAACAGAGGGTTTTCCCTCTGTATTTCTCATTTACTCCTTGAATATCATCGGCATTAGTCAGCAAACTCCTGCTATTTCCTCCCGAGCCCCTGACACTTGCAGAGTGACTAACCCTTCCCTCCACACACTTCGGCTCCAACAGTTGCCTGTTTTTTTTCCCCCCTCCCAAGACAAACGGGTCTCCGCGTTGCCACGTGCGGGACTCCCCGTGGTCACTGCCCCGCACGCTGCCGCGCGGCTGCGAGCACCACCGTTTTCTCTGCACAGAGCTGAAGAGGGGACGGCAGGGCCTGCACCCAGGTCACTTCTTAGCTCGGCATCGCAGCACCTGCGTCCCTCAAACCGGGAAGCGGTCAGCTACTGCCCCAAGCACGGGCACGTGGGGAACGCAATGGAGGAAGATTTGACCGACCCAGCTTCTCTCCTCTCGGTCTGTCGGGTCACGTTGCCTCCAGGTCCCTACATCAGCCTCTCCTTCCCGGGACCGAGTCCCTGCCCTCGTCGAGGCGCCGGGTGCCCGACACACCATGCAGAAGGTCTCAGCCGGGCTTCTGAGGCACAAACGCGGGGTGAGTAAAAGCACAGCTCCGTGTGACTCAAGGCCGCCTCATCAGAGCACAACAGAAGGCTCCTCCTGGCCAGGCGGGCTGGCGCAAGACGCCCACCCACAGCCCCGCTCACGGAGGCATACCCACAGACCTGCCCACACTTTGCTCCCGGTGCCGCGCTCCAGCAGACGGCAAAGTTGTGGCGTTCGCCTCTCCGGGGCGATGCCAGGAGCACGCAGACCGCTCTGCCCTACGCCCGACAGGCAAAGAGGACGCCTTGCCCCCAGGGCACGGCCGTGCCCTCAGGCCACGGTAGGTGCTACCTCCTGCCACCCCTAACGGAACGACCGGCATCCAGAGCGGAGCACATCAGTAAGGATCCGCGGGAGGGCTCGCCAACTCGGTGCCAGAGAAGTCCGCTCCCCTTTTAACCTCGACACCCTCACCCCGACACTGACCCCGCTCCCCCTGCCGTTACCTCCGTCCCCATTGCCTTCTGCATCGCTCTGTAGGGAGGCATGAAAATAAACCACCGGCTCCCGGTGCCACACTCCCTCCTGGCAGCTCTGTTTCTCTCTTCTTAACTGTTTCCAAGTGCCTGGCTGTTTTATAATCCCCACGGAGCACTCCCTTAACTCCTTCCTCACTGAACCCTTCCACTCTCCCTCTCTTAAAAGGGAGAAAAATCCAAGGCAAGGTAGGGGGTACAGAAAGCGAAGGAGGGGGCCTGAATCAAAGAAGGAACAAGTGAATCAAATTGCACGGGTAACAGAACCAGCAAATTAGTCATTTCTCCAGCCTGCTCTTACGCAGACTACTGACTCTTCTGTTACGGTATTTCTTTTTTTTCCCCGTGGACATTTGTGTACCTTAGAAGCTTACTTCTTTGCTAATCTCCTCCTGCTTTTTCATACGATGAGGTCATACGCTTTTGCTGGTAGCACAGTTTTAAATCACACAGCAGCTTGCCCTTTGAGGTCTGAACCGAAATCGCTTCCTTAGATCACAAGCAAATATGAGTTGATGGCTTCACGCCCAGCGTCACCACCACCCCACTTATGCGTATTGCAAAATCCGAGCAGGACCGAGCGCAGGTATCGCTCCTCAGCAGGAGGGCCCGTGGCAGCCGCCGCGAGGGCTGTGAGAGGGCTGCGCGGAGGAGCTCGGGCAGAGGGACACGGCCTCCCCAGTTCTGAGACGCGGGACTTCGCCACCGCCCCGAAGCGAACTGGCGAGAGCCGCACACGCTGTCAGCACTGAAGGCTGTGCTGCACGTGTGTGGAAGCAAAGGCAGGTGGTGGGGAAGCGGGAGACACCCGTCCCGAGACACTTCAGGAGACCCGCGGGTCAGGGCTACCCACGACCTACCACAGGTACAAGGTGTGCTGGCAGCACCGCGCGGGGCGGGACGAGCACAGTGACCAAGCAGCTTTGGATTTCATAACCGTGGTTATGTGCAAAGCAACGTCACAGAGCGCTCCAGTGCGGACACCGCTCGTGTGCGAGAAGAAATAAAGAACACAGGAGGAAAAAAGCGACGGCTTTCACGCGCCCCTTCTCAGGTGGGAACGCGACGCCGGCAGCCGGCTGCTGCCTTTCCCTCAAAGCCTGCGGCTGCTTCTTCCAGAGTCTTGAGGTTACCCCTGACAGCTCACACTCAAAACTTTGCCAAGGTACCTTTTTCCCTGACAAAACAAGCTATTCTGTCGCACAAGGCTGGGCCACAGGGCTTTTAAAAACGGTTCTGCTGATGTTCAAAGGGAGCAGCTTGCTGTGCAGAGGAGTGGTAGAGTTAATAGTCGTAGGATCAGCACAAGCTCCTACCCTGCCATCTGCCTCCAGCTCAGCCAGGCCTTCTGCTGAACAGCCAACGCGGGCCGGGGCCACTGGAGAGAGCAGCATCTCAATGGCATGAAAGACTGCCTGGGTTAGTTGATTAAGAGTAAGATTAAGAGCGCAGGAATCCTGTATAGCGCTGGTACTGACTCAGTCCGGGGACTTCACGGGGATATTCAAGCCTGGTTTTCCAAAGAAGTCTTTTTATTCTGCGCAGGTGGGTGTTCACGTGCCTGCTTCAACCTGCCCTGATGATCCCAGGAACAGGGGTCACCTCTGAAACTGCTACGCTTTCTTCTTTGGTCGCCCCGGTAGAAACTATGGATAAATTGTACTTAGCTACCTCACTCCCCTGCAATGTTTAACTCCTTCACGTTTATAAAGCTCCGCAGGAAACAGAGGAAAGCCCAGCGGAATGGACAGGGATGCCCCCCACAACCACGGGTCGCAGATCCCTCGTTTGCCCTGCGGACTTCTTTTCAGCGCTGGCCACTGCCAGCAGGCCCCAGCAGAGGCTCCTTGGCTCTGCTCCTGCACATCCAGATTGACAGCTGCCTCAAGAGCTTTCCCTCTTCTTCTTTTATTTTTTTTAAATAATAGAAGAGTCACTTATGGGTTGCGGATGACCTCAAAGTACCAAACTGCTGACCCACCATGGAACTCTGAGCTTGCCAGTGCAACCACGAAGAGCAAGGCTCGGTCCCCTTGAGGGATGGTGGGGGCGAAACAGCTTTGTAGACCCGAAACGAGATGCCGAGGTCCCCTCTGACGTCGTATTATTCCGTGGTGATCTCCTACAGCAATTTAACGGGCCGCCATGGCTGGTCACCCAGCCCAGGAGGAGGCAGGTGGAGGGAGCAGAGGGAGAGTGCTGGTCTCAAGGGGGACGGGGGAGCTGGGGTGAGCGAGGGCACAACCTGCCTGCTCCGAAAGCGAAAGGAACGGAGAGGCCCCTCCTTCCACAGTCGGAGGCAGGGAAAAAGACAGAGAAGCAAAAAGCCTGGACTTCATCATGAAAAACAATAGCTCATCATTTATTTTCATCTCCCCTCGCTAATGCTGGAATAATGCTAACAGCGGAATTCTTACGGCATGCATGTCATGCCTGCAAATACCAAGTGAATTACTCCTCAGCTAGGCTATGGGCTATGGCACTGAGCAGCACATTCGTTACAAGCGATTGGATGATGAACAACAGTTCCCAAATTCCTCCTTCACAATGCTGCTTGCACTAGTTGTAATTTAATGAGAGAGAGAGAGAGAGAGAGAGAAAGTTTTGGCTCAAACCACCGAAATAATACTGCCTGCCGCTGCTTCCCACTGGGTCTTGTATTAACTCACACCACCACCACCTCCACCTCCTCCTCCTCCCTTTTCACACCTATCCTCAGGTGCTAAAAGTGGTGTCATGAAACCCATCAGCATGGCAAGAGAGAATGGCAGGAGGCCCCCGAACACATGCCTTCCTCCTGGGTGAAAGGCAGGAGAGGACACAACCTCTCCCTCTCCTCCGCCGACAGTAACGGGAGGGCTGGGGAGTTCCTCCAGCAGCCAGTCTCTGCGCGAACAAGCCTCCAACTCCTCTTCATGTTCCTCCTCCTGGAGAGCCGGCGCAGGTGGAAGACACTGAAGGGGCAGCTCTGGAAACAGAGCACCAAGCGTGCGCAGCACGACCGGCGGCGACGTGCAGAGCTCCCACCACGCACCCTTGCCAGCACGTTCCTCCTGCCTCCTCGACCGAGCCACAGAGGAGTAGCCCAGCCCCGTCCCTGTCCCCCTGGCTGTCTTAGCTGGTTTGTCTCTCTGTAAGAATTTTGAGATGTGGTAAGTAGTCAGGAAGCATGAACAAAACCTTTGCTATGGGTAAGGCCTTCAACGGTATAAAGGTCCCATCGCTGCTGACCACCAGTGAACCTGGGAATCACCGCCACGGCTGCCTCCTCATGAGCCCTTGGGTAGGTCTGCACCTCCCATGTTTTCAGGGCAGAAACCAAGTCCCTCTGCTCTGCTCCACAGACCCTGCCGCAAAAAGGACGGCCTCTTGGGCGAGGCAGGGGCATCGTGCAGGTTTCTGCCCTGGAAGGATCCTAACTGGCCAGCATCGCCTCCCACTCCTGCGGCAACCTTGCCACAGAGCCCGTTCCCCTCCGCATGACAGGACATTTATCCAACAGATGACCCTACACGTAAGGTTCACGCCTGAAACACGACCCGGTGTGTGGGGTCTCATATGCTGGGCCAGAAGAAAGCTGAGAGGTCTGATCTGTGCAGCAGAGCTACAAGTAAGAGGCTGAAAATATCATTACTGCTCTCCTGGTGTATCCCGTCTCTTCAGTGTTCCCCACTGACAGTGCGTAACTGACAAACATCCACGGATTCCTACCCCCACAGAGCATCCAGAATCCTCCTTACCCCCTCCGTGCCAAATAAATAGAATTTAAAAGCCCCCCACCCCCAGACACATTTTGTGCTGTTTTGAAGAAACGAATCCAAACTAAATTTACGTGTTTCTGAAATGAAGGTATAGGCAGGGGAAGGCAAAATACCTTTAGGATTGGAATCAAATGTATTTGTGCAAATGAGACTTAGGATTTACAGCCACTTTCCAGCCTCCAGCATGCGCTACAGTCTTAGCTTTGGCTTAAAAACTATCTGTTTTCTTGTAAAGGTTGACAAACACCAGTGATCCTTTCTCCTGCGCAGCGGCTGAGGTCCCACGGACCTGGCTGGAAGAGGAAGGTGGGCAGGACGCGCTGGGACGCTCCTGGGGCCATCCGCAGGCACGGGGCCGTACGGGCACACAGGCGGCTGCGTGTGCTTCCCAGAGACCCAGCAGGCAGGACGCTGGGAGCCACACTCCGGACCTGTCCGAATCCCCCCCCTCCCAAGCCCAGGCACGGCACGGCACACCCTGTGGCTTCCCAAAATTCAAGCATCCAGTGCAAAGCAAAGGAAGAACTGGCGAGCCTCAGCCTGCTGTGACTGCCTGCGTGCTGGGCAGCTCGCCCGCTCCCGCAGCACAGCGAGCCCGGCATCCCGCCGAGGGCCACCAGACAAACGGGGTCCCTCCGCGGAGAGCAAGCGTGGGGAGGGGGGGACACAGGGAAGCGGGGGGCTCCCCCGACAGCGGCCCACCGCAACGGCTACGTGGCCTCGAAGAGCCTGGCACAGGGGCGGTGTCACCTGCCACCGGCCCCAAGCCGAGCCCGCTGCCCGCGAAGAGCAGCGGTGACCAGGCTGGGGAGATGGAGCGCTGCTATCGGGGGCAGAGCTCCAGGGATGACTGTGTGTCACCAGCGTACGGAGGCCAGCTGGGCTGCAGGCAGAGCGGGCCCATTACTGCAACAACTTCTTTGGGCATCCAGCGAAAACCACAGAGGTCAGAACCGCCAGCCGCAATTAATCACATCTGCAGTTTAAAACCTGACCAAATCCAGTGCTCCTGCTGGGACCAAGAAGTCCAGCTGGAGGTTCCCGGCCCCGCTGGGAAGGCAGAGGCTGTCCTGCCCCTTGGTTCCCCTCCAGGCAGGCTGTCACGGCTCAGGAAGGGTGAAGATCAGCTGCGGCACTCGGTGCCACACTTCATTTCCCTTTAAGCCTTCAAATTAGGGCTGAAGTGCAGCCGGTCCCACCCCAGGGCTGGATCTCACAGCTCTCCATGCCGCGGGGTTGCACCTCCAGCCAAAGAGGGCATGGGCACCCCGCGGGCCGGCCGGCCGGCAGCCCACCCTCCCAGACCCCCGCAGCAGGGACGGGGAGCGCCTGCTCCCCGCAGCCCTCCCCACATCCCTGCCGGAGAGCCGGGATCCTCGGGAGCGGCTCCCACACCCCTCACCTCGTTCCTCCAGACAACTCCCAACGTCTGCCTCCCCAGCAAGCGTTTCGTGGTAACCTCGGAGCGCTCTGCCCACGCAACCGCGCCTGCGGACCCCCGAGGCTCGCCCTGAGCCCAGGGGTGACGGCAGAGCCCCCGTGCCCGCTGCCCAGCCGCTCGGGACGCCTGGCACACAGCGTTCGGCTCCCACGGCACGTCGGCGCGGTCTCCATACGTGGCTCGCTGCGACCTCGGCCAGGAAGAACACCTCAGGTGGGGTGGTCATCTGCGACCAAGCGTGACTGAACGTGGCAGGGCTGTGCTGGGGAGGGGGTGGCAGAGAGGGAGAGGCTGCCGGGGACAGGAGAAAGGACACAAAATACACAAGGAGAGCGAAAGCCCCATCCCCTCCACAAGCCCCGCAATAACAAGAGGGCGAGACAGACAGGAGTACCAACTGCAATGAAACCCAGACGAAAAACTATGATCTGCAACTCGCTCCCGTGACGCCAAGTGACACAAGCACATTTCCTAGCCCACCCCCAGCCCTGCCACAAGCAGCTGTTTTACTGCGCCTGGTACCACAAGCATCGGGGACCCCCACCTGAAATCCTGCCCTACCCTGCCATTCACTCACATCCCACCTTCTCCTTCCCTCGCACACTATTTTCCACAGGCAGCCGCTTTCTGGCAGGAGACTCGGTGCCTCTTTGCGACAGGGCATGGCAAGCGAAAGCAGACGTCTCCTCGTAAAGCATCCTCTTCCTGAAACCCCTTCAACCCTTCCTGGCTGAGAGGAAATGCAAGGATTGATAATGACTCAAGTGCTCCTCTGGGAAACAGCAACGATTTTGGAGGAACACAAAATAACTTTTAAGCCAAGCCCAGTCCTAAGAAGGGGAACTCCACAGTCTGTAGCTCAAGGTTGCAGCTGAGCAAGAACAAAATCAGGGCTCAAACAGTTGAGCAAGAACAAAACCTGACCCCAGGGATGCTGAAAAAGACACAGCTACTTTACTGAGGTGGTCTCACCTACATTAGATGCATTGCAAGTTATATGGTAAACACATTTAAATGGATCTGGATTCTCCATGGGATATTGCATCTGCATACAGACACCAGCTACATCACAGGACCAGGTGAAGACTGAAATAACTGAGGATACAGGCAGATAGACCTGAGACACATTAGGAGAGCTGCAGAGATACCCAAGGACTGGTCCAGCAGGGCCACCGAAACCTGGCACTGGGAGAGATGTGTAAAAGATGCCACGCCATGCGGCTGTTGCAGGTCAGGATGGAGACGAGCTGGTGGATGCGGATTACAGACCACCCCCAGTCAAAATGTCTTGGATAATATTTTTCTCAAGCTTGCATTTCGAGTAACCCTTTTGTTCAGCCTGAAAAGAGTCGCATTTTTTCAAAAAAACCTCCCCCTGCCTTTTTCAGGCAGAGTGGCAGTGTCCCCTCCCGAACACACTGTGATTTACAGCCTTCCACGCTCGCACCGGTGACACCACCCCTCGCGCAGACTGCAGCAGCCCTTCTGCCAACTCGTATACGCTGTCACGGCATCGCTCCACATAAACATCCTGCATTCACCTTGTTTATATTTCCTCCTGTACAGGCTGTGACAGCTCACAAACACACAGAAGGCCTAATTTATACTTAGAATAAATCTCCCTTCTTCGTTCCCCACAGTGGAAGCGAGCCCTCCACAAATGCAATTTGCTGAGAGAATTTCTCTGAAGGAGAATCAGGCCCACGTTGCCTTCGATAGAGAAAGGGGATGCAGCCACACGCAAATACATGTGTGCACCCCTACACACGCCTGCAAACGTGAAAGAGTCCCACACATACCTATACATGCTGCTCCACCTGTATTCTTACACGCACGGCTTCGCGACAGCATCTACCACCCTTTCTGACTCTCACGGGCTTTCAGGCAGCACGGGCGTTTGGACGCTGCACTTTCGTTACCCAGGTGCTCACAGCCTCAGATGAGCGCTGAGAAAACGACGCTGCAAGAGAAGTATTGTCACCGTCAACGGGATATGCTCCTCTCTGGGCTTCACGTGTCCCTGTCCGGTGGTGCAGCTGTTTTAAAATGGGGTTTGCAATGGGTTTCTTCTCCCCACTCGCTAAATACATACATCCTCGGACGCTGAGAGAATGCAGAGGGGGGGTCTGATGGGAAGGCAGGTTTCTGGTGGTGCCAGTGACAGCGCTAGAAGAGACGAAGGAATTTATAACTGTACCGATGACTAAATGTGATCCCCACTTGTTTCATGGGCACATGCCTTGGGGGAGTTACGACATCGTGGGTTTCTCCATGGTGTCCACAAACTGGCTGTAGCCAAGAGTTGTCCTTTTGTATCAATTGGGCGTCAGAGAAAAGGCTGTGATCCTTCTTCCCTCCACAAAGGACCTCATTCCAGCTTCCCTTGCCCCCACCGCCCCGAGGCCTGACTGCAGAAGCACGCTCCTCGCAGGACAACGCCGTCAGCCTGCTCAGAAACTGGGGCCAGCGTGCCGTGCTGGGCATACCCAGCCAGTCCTCTGTGGTCGCTACCAGCTCCCAATAAGCTTCTATGAAGGTGACCTAACTATTAATTCCTGTCAAGGTGTTCCGTGCTCATGTATCTTCTGAGGAACTTTAACCCGTGACGGCATTGCCAAGTTTGAGCGACTCGTGCGATCCCTCCTACTCGCGAATTTCTCTCCATCCTGGTGGCACTAAGTTGGACCAAAAACTCTTGGCTCAACATGGCCACCAAGCCCACCTTCAGCCCACCCAGATGCCAGAACGCTTCTGTGCACTGAGGCCTTGGGAGCTGGAGGCTGGGCATCTCCAAACCCCAGCGCTGCTTCGCTGCCGACGTAGGGCTCATCCCGCGGAACACCGTGGAATTGCCGTGATGGAAAGAGCCCTGTTACGTACTTCCCTGCCCCACGGCATCGCTACAGCTAGCTGACACGTTATGGATTACCGCTCTGCTCAGGTCCCTCCCCTGCGCTCCTCCCTGGGGCACCAGCGTACCTAAGCGTGGGATCAAAAGTGTCTGCCAGCGTTGGGGGGCTCAAGACCATGGCCAGAGACTTGCCATGTTAGAGCTGACCCTACTCCGGGTATTTTGAAGACTAGCAATGGCCATTGAACTCCTCAGAAACTTTTCCACAAGAGGAAGATTAAAGATTGCATACATACAGAGTTACGAGGATATCTGAGAGGGTTTTCCTGGAAATTTCTCTGCAGCTTCTGAAGTCAACCATCCAAATCGGAAAGTAGCAACGATGGCCAGAAATTACCTCTATTTAGAGGCAAAACAGAGACCTGCCGAAAATCCTTGCCAAACTACACAGAATTTGAACACTAAATAAAATGCGATGCATTTTTGCTGGATGTTCTTCACCTCCAGCCTCAGGCTTTAAGCAAACAGACAGCCTTCCTACCAATGTAAGCACAGAGCAACACGGATACTCATCATTCTGCAACCCTGCTGCTGTCAGCTCCTGTCGCAGTGACAGCCTGAAGCCATGGAAGAACCACGCAGATGGTCCCAAACCAGGCCCCCGAACCACCACCAGCACAGCACGTCCAGAAACACCACAGTGAAAGCTAACACTGGGGTGAGGCTCAGACCACCTCTGCCACCACCACTCTGTGGGCCGGCTGGAGCACTGTCTGGAGACCATACTTCTGCTGATAGCCTTCTTCTGGGTACTCCTCCCTCTTCTCCCCATGCCAGAGCTGGCTGATTTGAGTACCTGTCGCATCCTTTCTCAAATACAGGCTGTGACCTCGCTGGGGCAATGCCACGCCATGTTTGTCCATCTTTTGGAAAATTTGCAGCACAGGAGTCCTTGACTTGGGATCCCAGCTGCCAGTGGCTACGAATAATTCCTAATTAAAACAAAAGTGAAGCTGCACCAGGGGATTGTTGTGCCTCTAAGCTTTCTCCAGACTGGATTACTCTCAGGAGACACAGGAGAGCTACCGCTGAGATAAAAAAAATAAATCTCAGCCTACTAGGTTTACACAGAGACCATCAAAAATATGCGTCTGTATTGTTCTGACCTCCAGATCTCTTTTTTTTTCCCTCTCTTTGCTTTTTCCTAACCTTTAAAAGGCATGTAAGATAAATAGAGGAGAAACCAGGCAGACAACATCCTCGGAAGAGATGCAGGAATATAATCAAGCCCTCAGACACACGCACACAAACACCATAATTTATCTCTTCTTCCTCCTGTTTGATATTATCCTCTGTTCTAGTATCATAATCTGTTGCTATGGAAACAGCTATGATGTCACTATGAGAGGTTTATGGATGCCTTGAACAGGAAGGAAAGGTACATGATGATGGGAGAGAAAAAAAACACCTACAAACAGCTGCTGAGCAGGAGGTGTTCCAGGAATGGCAAGTGTTAACAGGGAAAAGATAAATACATCAATGGTGCTGGCGCTGCTGCAGACCAGAGCAGAATATAAACCATGTTTTAAAAATAAAGAACGCTTACAAATTTTGCCTACAAGTAAAAATATTCTGGGAAAGCTAAAGGACCTTCCTGAAAAACCAAACTTTCCCTGAAACGTTCTGCAAGTTTTCTGGGACTGGCTATGTTCTGAGCCTCGCTGCTGGAGTCCACATCTCCAGCAACCCACTCCATCGTCTGCTGTAACATTCCTTCCAGAAGCATTAGCGTTATACCCCACCAATGCAGCTAATAGTTGGGGAGCCTGCTGGCTACTCGCCATTCCATGTGCCTTTACGATCTGTAACTAGAAAAAAAGAGTCATGCCTTCAGGCAAAAATAAACAGAGACACGCCGAATCCACTGGATTGCATCCAGTAGCAAATAAACACCCTGACCCCAAACTATAAGCAAAAAAAGAGCTTTTCTTGCTCTCTCCACCCAAGAGAAAACCCTAATCTCATGGACTCGCTGCCAAACGTACTGACATACCTGACCTGCTGCTAGAGAGAACAGTGCGTTGAGGCTCACGCACTCGGAACGCGCCCAGCCTCCGGGCTGCGCACATCCATGTGCGGCATGACGCACGTGCGGCTCTCGCCCATGAGCTCAGGTGCTGACGACCGTGCCTCCGCGCTCGTACCCGCTGCGGTCACCCGGACTGATGTGAGAGCACGGCAGACATGGGGACAGAGGGTGGGACGGTCACACGTGCCCTTGCAGACATCATGCGCAGGCCACGGGAGGAGGGAGGACGGCCGATCAGATTCATCCTGCGCAGCCGCCTTCCTCGTGGCAACGGCCACGGCAGCGAGGGAGGAAACCACCAGGATCTCAGATCAACAAAACGTGCTGGTGTTTTGGCTAATCTCTGCCCCATCAGAGTTTCCTGAGCGTGGAGAGCAGGAGTAGAGATGCTACAGGAACGCTATAGCATCAGTCCCGCCTCTGGTCTCAGCTCCAGCTGGGGAATCCCTAGGCAGACCCTCCATCCCGCCCATGAGTGTGAGGATACAGGTGGTATCTCCCGTCCGCGCCCACCTTCCCTTCCAAAGATGTTAGAGGCAACCGCTGTGAAAAAAACGAGGAGAGACTGCAGCCAGTAAGGACAGCTGCAAAAACAGCCCGAGCCAGGGTCTGCAGCAACTCACCCAGCTTTCTGTTCCTGCCAGCCTTGGCTGTGGCAGCCTCAGACCCTGTACTTCCCAGGGATCACCTCCCTCTCTGCTGTTACAGTCACTTGCCCTCACCTTCCTTCCCCACCTGTCTCTCTCATCCCCTTCTCTCTTCTTCCTGACCTATTTCCTTACTTCTTATCAACTTCCAGCCTCCTCTTTCCCCAAATTAACCCCTGCCAAAAAGTGTTTAAGGAAATCCACACATCGTGATCTCCTCTCCCCGGGGAGCCCAGCTGGTTTGTATAATCCACCCTCCTGTGTCCTCGTCTACACAAAATGTGAATCCTTTGGGGTGGGAACTCCCCCTTCGTGGCAATGTCATACCTGGCGCAGTAAGGTCCTGCTTTTGTCTGGCCCTGGCGCTACTACACCAAATACAACTGTTCTTAGGAATACTTCAAAAGCACTAAAGGAGACTAAAATAACAGGAGGTGTGAAGATAATGCCAAGTGGTTTTTTTTTTTTTCAGTTTCTTTCGTATTTTGGGGGCAAGCTTCTGTTCCTATTTTTTATGAAACAAGTTCTTCTCTCCTGTGCTCTCTATTCGGGACCGTGCAGTGGAAAACAAAGCTGATCTTGGTGAAGAAACAGAGACTGTGGTTTTTTTAAATTGGCAGATGACACCAAGCAGGAAGGGACTGCCAAGTCAGGGGAATTAGATCAGAATTCAAAACAATCCTGACAAATTGAAAGGTACAGGATGAAATTCAAATGGGACAAATACAGCAGTCATACGCTTGGGTAGGAAAGGCTACTTCCACACATACAGGACAGAAAACGGCTCATGAGGCATCAGACCTCTCGGACAGCACTTGGGAGCCACAGTGCATCGCAAGCTACACAGATGAACGATGTCACGGTGCGAAAGTTAAACCAAACACGAGCACTGCCTGTAAGAGATGTGCAGGAATAGTTCTGCTCTATCTGACCCAGGTAGAGCGCTCTGCTCTGGCAGTGCCATTCAAGAGAGAGGTGGATTCGCTGAAAGGAGCACAGAGAAGCAGGAGAATGGTCAAAGCTGCAGAAAACAAGACACAGGAGAAAGCTGGAGGACGTGTCTGAGAAAGGATCTAGCCTAAGAAACGTAAAGCCAAGGAGAGACATGACGAAGAGGAAGGAATAGTTTTTCCACACCCACTGTCGACAGGACAGGGAATCACAGCAAGCATGGCAAAGCGGAGTTGCAGAGGAGGTAAAATCTTTTCAAGGACAAAGACAGCTAAAGGCAGTGATGACAGCCCGGGCAGGCTGTGGACCCTCCACACATGGGGAGTATGCTGGACAAGCATGTTAGGGAACATGCTGGACAAGCATGCATTTGGTATAATACATCCTGCTTTGAGAAACTTTTTGAAGTCTTTCCTATGCCCTTTTCCGATGGTTTCAATGATTTTGGCGAGAGCTAGGTTTCTTCGGCATTGCAGCACAGCCCGCGGACCCAGACAAACCTGTCAGCGCTCACAATCAGAGCAGACCTCAGCCTGCAGGGTATCGCTGTGTAACACCGTTGTTCCAGGTCTTGCTAATGCCTTTAAGGATTAAAGGTTATAATGAACAGGGAAGACAGCTGCCCTTCTGAGTTTCCCGAGTATCTCTGGCAAATACCACTGCCTTGCAGGGTGACCTTTCCTGCTTTTCAGGGTAGAGGCTGTAAGCGATTGCTCCTACTTCATCCTTCCAGAGACCGATGCCAGCACAGGCCGTGGAAGGTGAGCAGGACAGCGAACGAGGCACGAATCAAGAGTGCGCTTCGGCTTCTCCAAGCAAATGTCCCGTTCAGTGGGAAATGCTGAAGGAAAACAAGGGAGCAAACTACGCCATCCTTCACCCGGCGTCAAGCTCCCTCTCCCCCCAGAACGCAACGCAGACTGGCTAAGGCTTGCGGCACGGAGACAGCGCTTCCCCCCGCGTAGCTCCCCGCGTTTCGGCAGTGCTCCTGCTGATCTACACTATGATCACCTAAACCAGAATCGAGCTCAGGAGCAGCTCGAGGGGCTCACATCTCGAGGACACGTGTCTCCCACCGGCTATTCTGTACCCCCCTCCACTAATAAGTAAAAGACTCCGTTCCTTGGCAACATTCTGTCAGTGGCTTGATCAGACAGCCACTCTTTTTATATAGCACCTTGAACATATACAGCACTGGTATAAACACACACTACTACAGCTTATTATTACTTCCATTAAATACATAAATTCTATTTGTATAGCTTTTTAATTCTTTTAGCCCTGACTCCGGACTCCTCAAGGTATTTCGAGACGTGGCAATGCCTCTTCCAGCCTACGGAGACGGGGGCTGCTCCTACGCTCACTTGCATGGGGAAGTCTTGGAAGAACGATTTCCACCATCAAAACTACCCAACTCAGCAGGCTACCTGAATTCAAGCATGGTCCCAAAATACATGCACTTGGGCTTTCCAGAGGAAGGACCTCAGTCGCTGATGTGGCCAAAGGAGGGTGAATTCAGGCACGCTCTGTTCTGCCAATGGGGGGAAGAAGTAACATGCCTCTACTCTTTCCCCACGACAAACAGACAAATTCCTAAGTGCCCTGTCTGGAGTGAAATTATCACCCGGGTTTATTTTCAAAAGAAAAGCTGAACTCTGTACTGCTAGGGGGATAGTTTCAAAAGGGAAGGCCTCCTGATAAACACCTAAGTCCGGACTGGGGTATGTAAATAGCTGAAGAAACAACCTCCTCTCTAAACAGCGTTCAGTTCTCACTTCTTGTTATCCACCAGTCAACCTTCCAACAGGAAGAAAAAGCCCTATAAATAATATTTCACATTCAGAGGGCAGAGATTTCCTAGTAAGGGTGAGGAAACAACCTCGTTTTTATAAATGGACTGATTAAGCTATAGAGGCCATGAGTCAGAAAGGTACTTCAGCATGTGGCCAGCTTTAAAGACATAAACAATTCTAATGAAGTCAGCAGCACTGCCTGTGAGCTTAAATTTAGGCACAGGCCTTAAAATATCTTCTTAAACTGGGACCAGAGAGGAAAAGGGTGGAACTTTCAAAAATATCCAGTCTCAGCCTACCCGTCCTCTATGGGCACAGGGAGAGGGACATCACAACCGCTGTCAGCCCACCGCCGAAAGCCTTCGCAAACTCCCCTTCTCGGGAGCCTCACCCAAAGGTGCACGCTATCCCAGCTGCCTCGGCTCCTGCACTCAAGTGGTCTAATCCACCTCGTACTGGTGCCTCAGCCTAGCTCGAGCAGAAGGTGGCCGAACTCGCCCTTGACCTCACCATCTGGCAGGACTGCTCTAAGACCATCACCTGGGACCCACTTGGGAAGGCCCACAGGGACAGGGACTTACCTCCACGCCCAGGTCACCAATCCTTCCACGATTTCACTTCCCAGAACTTTCCTCCTGGCCAAATATCCACATATTTTTATACACCACTGCTGCGATGTGGCCATAACTGAGGCTTACTCGTTTAGCCACCCAAGTACGTTATCTCCCTCCAAATAAGTGGTCTGACTTTGACCGGAGTTCAAAACCCTTGCAGGCATCAAAGAGGTCTCTGGGCTGTCCCCCATCAGTAGAAGACCTACACTGACCAGGGTGCATAGCCAGCTCTTGCCCAGTCTGGACAAAACCACATTCAGTGGTTTCAAAGCACCACGTGAAAGCGGGTGATAAATAGGAAGCACTGGGTAAACGGGGAAACCGAGGCACGGGAAAATGAAAACGACTTCGTTTTCCAGGCCAGCTGAGGTGTCCAGCCGAAGCCAAGAGGGCTTCCCCCACCTGTTACAGCCATGCAGGGGAAGGCACTGCCGACAACCAAGGGCTGACAACCGCAGCGAGTGACTGTGCTTGCCTCTCTGTCCAAGGGCGCTGCTTGTCTGCTCGCCCTGGCCCCCGGTCCCAGCAGCGCCCTTTCCACTTCCGAAAATAAACCAGCATTTTTCACCCGTTACATCTCAAATCCACTTAATTGCTAGACGTGGCAGCATGATAAGAACAATAATTAGAACTGGAGGGGGCTTCCTGTTATCCTGGCTATGGCCATATCCTGAGCTAATAAAAACTGACACTTTGGGTCCCAGCACTGACTTAGCTTAAGTTCTGGTTATTAATTCATAAACAGGAAGCGCCTCCGAGTTATCATCTCCCTGCACGAACTTTGGGGTAAAGACCTTTACTCCGCCTCACTGGTGCCGCCTCCCCCACGAGCAAATCTTCCGCGCTTTAACGAGGCCTGAGGATGCCTTCAGAACCCAGCAGGGCTGGCCTGTTCCTGGCGTGAAACGGGATCCGAGCCGCGACGCGTCCGGGGTCAGAGTTTCAGGCTTCCCAGCCCCTCGTGCGACAAGGACGGCGTGCAGGCAGCTCCCTGCCTGCGCCGAGCTCCAGCAGCGGCACCGGTGGTGAGGTGCAATTTACAAATATTACCAAGATTAATTCCATAAGCCACCCACATAGAAAACTACCGACAGGGCTGCTAAAAATACACCGCGAGTTGCGACAAAGTTGTCAGGAATAAGTAAGAAGCAAAGCAAAGAGGAACAAAACCAAAACAGAGGTAATCGTTGTTTAGAAAATAAAGGTTAAAGCATACAAACACCTCTTTTTACCCAGTTCTGAAGGATGCCAGCTGTGAGGCACCCAGGAAATCACTGGAGACGCTTGCCCAGGGCTCAGAGCCACCCGCAGCCTGGGCACTGCTGATGCCTAGCAGTAAACCCTCCTAAAATGGGGTTTCCCCTGGTCCACAGACCCCGGCTCCATTCTCTGCACAGGCGGCACTGTCACACGAGGAGCGCACCGATGACGACTTCGCACAGCAAGGGCACCACTGCCTAGAGGAGGGTCCAAAGAACCAGATTCTCGGCCGCCTCGAGCCGTTCACCTCCCCTGAAGCCGGCACAGCGGCCCCTGAGGAAGCCCCATCTCCAGTGCGCAGCGGGACGGGGCCACCGGTCTGCCCCAGCTCCGGAGCAGAGGCCGTACAGCAGCACCCCGCTTTGAAGCCCAGCACGTTCCCCCGCGTGGCTCACAACTGGAACTAAAATCCAGGTCAAACTTTGCACGGCGGCGTTACTCCTGCTTTATTTTCCTCGGTGGGTTTTTACGCCCTTCATTTTACCGCTCAGCTCTGCAGCGCTCCGAAAAAAAACGAACGAGAAAAACCCGGCGGAGGAGAAGGCGACAGCAAAAACTCTGAATTCCTTGAAACAAACTGGGAAAATTCTCCTTGCGCAGTGGGTGCTGGGGGAGGGCTTCACACCAGAGAGTCGCTCATTGATCACGCCTCGACGATTAATATCGGCTGAGGCGCCGCTCTGCTTCCCAGCAGCGGTACCTGCCCGGCACAGGCGCCCACCGCCCTCACCCCCACGTCGGGAACCACAGGTGACTCGGTGCACGTGCTCCACGGTACCACTCCAGTTTCTACTGGAACCATTCGGTCAGGCCTCCGAGCTGCCACGCTCCTCCCGGGGTGCTTTTTCCGCCCGAGAGCCTACGTCCCGCAGCCCGTACGGTGGCCGCCGCCGCTTCCCCCTGCCCTCGCCCGCCTTGCCGCCGCGTGTGCCCCCCGAGACCGCTCCGTCGAGGGCAGCGGCGGGGAAACCACCGCCGTGGCCGTACCTGACGCTCCGGGGGAAGGCTACGGACCGCGGCGGCCGACGTGGGGTGCGTGAGGGGAGGACGGCAGCCCTCGCCTCCTTCCATGGAGGGAATCGCATCCCCTGCGACCGTAAGTTAGTTCTGAATCGATGCACTGCGATGTGGCAGGGAATTCTAAGGACCTCTCACGGCAACCAGGAGGCGAAAAAACACTCGTTTAACCCTTCCTCCGCCTCCCCCGGAGCCGCCCGGCTGCGGCTCAACCCGCACCGCGGCACCGCAGGGATGGAGCGCTCCCTCGCAGCCCTGCCGCCCCCCCCGCCCGGGAGACCGGCCTCCTCGCAGGCCCGAGCCCCACCGCACGGCCCGGCCGCGGGCCCCCCGGCAGCGGGGAGGGCGTTTTCACGGGTTGCCGCCGAAGTTGGGATGCTCCGAGGAACGGCTGAACTTCCACCGCACGCCCCGGTGCGGCACCTCCCCGGGAGGAAGCCGGCGCCCTGCCCGCCCCGGCCCCGGCCGCGGCCTCCTCTCCTCCCCGTCCCTTCCCCTGCCCGGCTCCGGGGAGGCGGCCGAGCCGAGCCCGCTGCGGCGCCGGGGAG
>Ga0065711_1008209_pt1 | contig 26767 bp, 30 predicted proteins | sample Hoacrofraction12_FD_59098 | JGI IMG/M metagenome (GOLD analysis project Ga0065711, IMG submission 59098) | Hoatzin crop microbial communities from Cojedes, Venezuela - Epithelial fraction 12 v2 (version 2) | ecosystem: Host-associated > Birds > Digestive system > Esophagus > Crop | place... | reverse complement strand
GGCGGGGCTGGGGCGCGAGGGGAGAGGGGCGCGGGGAGAGGGCCCCCGCCGCGGCCCGGCCCGCTCGCCCGCCCGCTCACCACACCATGGTGCTCTCCAGAACCATCTTGCCTCCTTCCCTCACGACCGGCCCGGATCCCACCAAACAAGGCGCCCGCCGATTGGCTCCGCGCTACCAGCCAATCGCCGCTCCCCGTCTGGCGAGGTGAGGAGCGGCGGCCGCGGGGCACGCTGGGAGTTGTAGTCCTGGCAGGGCTGTAATGGCGGCTGCAGCGCCAGGCCCACCAGGCCCAGAGACGCCCCCCCGCAACCCGTCCCCTCCCTCCGCCGGTTCCAGAAGGAACGAGGCCCTCCCCCCGCTCCCCGCGACCCCCGGACAGAGCAGGCAGGCGGGCGGTGGGTTCAGCAGCACACCGTGTATTGTGGGCCCGAGACAGCGGCCAGGCCGCCAGCGCTACAGAGCCGAAAGGACAACGGTCAGGCACGGCACGAGCGGCTCCGGCCGGGGCTGGCCACGGCGGGGTCCCAGCGTGGCGACACGGAGCAGCTCCGTCCTGTCACCCGACGTCGACGCAGAGGTCACGGCGGCATCGTCGGGCTCCCCGGCAGGGCAGGAGAAGCAAAGTCCCCTCGCCGCGCTGGAGGAAAGCCACACGCGTGTTCATAACGGCGTGAAAGGCGGTCGCCCGCCACGCTGAAACACGCGCACACAAAAAGAAGCAGTTCTGAAAACCCGTTACAAAGCAGAGGTCGATATAGAAACGCCACCCCCCCACCCCCCCACTCGCCCAATAACTACCCCCAGGAAAAGAAAAAACACAACACTTAAATACAGCTTCATAAATATTAAATCATGAAAAAATTTGAGACTTGGTTTTCTTCCCTCCTGGTAAAAAAACCAGAAAACAACGAAGAGCTGGGGTTAGGAGGGAAGAGAAGCTTTGAGTGTCTAATATAGACAGTCACGGCAGCGACGAGGCGGGAGCGGCTGGAGCGAGCCTGGCGCAGGGGAGCGAGAGGGCGCAGAGCCGATCCTCCTCCCGCCCTCGGCACTCGGCTCGGCGTCCATCGGCGTCGGGGTTTGAGAGCCCTTGGGAACCAAACCGCCTGTGAACAGCGACTGTCCTCGCGCTCCACCAACCCCCGGGGAGCCGCAGACCCGGAGTAAGGCCATTCCACTCGGTCTTCCAAAAAAAACTGTAGAATTGAAAACAAACAACAAACCACCTTTTTCTTAAAAAATATCAGCTCGTGTCGACCCACTTCAAAGGGCTGAAGTTGAAGGTGGGAAGAGACTTGGCTCTGAAACACCAACTAAAAAATCCCTTTCTACACCACTACATTCTTTGTTTCCTTAGCAATCACTGCTAATTAGTATAGAAACCCCTTGCACTACCACAAGGGCAAACTTTAAATTACTTCTTTTTATATATATAAAAAAGAACAGCAGATTCTAACCCACCAGGAACACGGGGAAGAGTCACTTTGTTTCTTTATAAAAAGCATTTAGTGAAAATAAAGATCAGTCCAACATCCGCTCCGAGATCTCCAGAGAAGCATCTGCAGCCGGCGTGGGCCAGGCGTCCCCACAAGGAAACGGCAGCAGAACGCTCCCTCCTTCAGCTGATTATTGTGTCTAAAACCAGACTGCGAATGCCCGGTCCTTCTGCGGGGGCAGAAGCCCGTCCCAGTCACGTAGGAATCTTGGTGCCAAGCCGCCAGGAGCACCGGTGTCGACAGGCTACAATACAGGCGAGATATCAAAAGGGAGCCGAGCTATAAAAACGGGAAGGTTGAGCACGTGGTGCCCGCAGCGGGATGGAGCGCAGGGGTGAGGGGGAGGCAGCAGGCTGGGTTTGGTCCATTTGCTTAAGAAATACTTTAAAAAAAAAAAGCGTGCCCCTTACAAAGATCTCCCTTCACCTGCGCCTCCCCGCCTGGCAAAGGGACCAAAGGGCTCTGTTTAAAAACCGGGGGACAAAGCAATCCCAAAAGCTCCCTGACGTCTCAAAGGCTTCGCACACGCAAAGTCCTCCGAGCAGCACAGCGCGGCACCCAGCTCTCCTCGTTGCTGGCTCGAGGCGACGCAAGACTGAAACCAGAGGCAGCTCTGGCCGCTGGGAATGGCTGCTGGGGGAGAGGAGCTCGTCCACGGGCAGTGCAGCTTCTGCTCCCCCCTTCTGCCTCTCTCACATGGGATACTTCCTGATGGAACACGGAAAAAACCTATTTATTGAAAAAAAAAAAAAACCAACAACTATCTTGGAGGACTAAAAAGAAGCGATATGACTCAATTCAGAAAAACATTTAAATTAAAAACTTGTTTAAAATATGAAATAAAACCACGTTGCTCTGTCACCACTGCCCCGATGAGGCTCTAATGCCCGTTTCCCCCCCGTAACTCCAAAGAGTCGCCCGTTCTCGCAAGGTGTGTGGTGTCGGCACGGTAAGCAGCTAACTCCCTGGAAGGCAGCTCCCTTCTCCAGCGGGCTCCAGCCCACGCCGAGCAGCTCCTCCTCCTCCTCCTCCTCCTCCTGCTGCCGACAGCCGGCTTTCCTCCCGCCAGGCTTCAAAGCAGGGAGGACAGCGGGGACACGGCGGTGGGCTCGGCTGCAAGGAGACTCCCAGGCGTCCGAGGCTGAGCTGTGCTGGCTAGGTCTTTGTTAATACTATCCCAGTAAGCGTCCCAGCCTTCCAGCTTTTACGTTTCTGTCCAGGTAAGTTTTCTTAAAAAAAACATCAGAATAAATCAGCAACGGGGGCTGAACGTTTGCCAGACTCCACAGACCACGCAGAGCACAGAACAATCTGCTTCCATCGCGGCGGCTTCGGTGTTGCTTCACTGTGAAGAGAAAAGAGGGGAGATGCTGGGGAGGAGTCGTCTGCCTTCCTCCGAGGAAGAGCAGCGGGGTCTCCTGCCTGGCCTCCCCCTAAACCTTCTCCGCCCTGGCAGAGGCAGAGCGCAGGGGGCTGCTGAGTTCAGCTGTGGGCAGGCTTACCCCAGCCACCACCCCACGTGAAAACCGGAGGGTCTGCGAGTACTCGCCGTCCGCCGCAGGGACAGCAAGATGAGCCCGGCCAGCCTCGCCCCGCTTTATCTCCGCCGTCAGACCCACCCCGGGCCCGCAGCAGAGAGGGACCTCTCTGCTTCGCCTCCCGCTTGCCTAGTTCAAGGCGCTGGGGGCAGCAGGTTATCACCCAGAGCAGGAACGGTGCCTGGCACAAGGCAGGCTGAGCCTTCGCATACCAGAGGATGATGAGGAACATCTGCTCCTGCTCCGGTCGGCTCACGCACCCCGCTCAGCGCCCACGTGCCCAGCACAGCCAGGGACCACCCAACCCCTGCAATCCTCCACCCACCTCCGGAGCCCCTCTCTTCCTCCTGAACAGGGGAGTACTCACAAAGCTTATCTCGGTCTCTTGCAGGTCTTCAAGCTGCTCTCTCAGCTCCATGGAGCACTCGGGTACAGAAGGCCCTGGGGAGCCGCTGGGGAAACAGAAGGGGGAGACCTGTAAAGCAGTTTTTAGAACTGAGCTGTCAATTAGTCGCATCTCCAGGGCCGCCCTGCTGCACCCAGCCAACGGGAACATCCGGGCACAAAGGCGCTTGAGAGGCAGGTTTAACACAGAGGCACACCCAGCACGATCCGTGCTGGGCCAGGCACCCAAAACACCACCTAGAAAACCATCCCTCCTCGTGGACGTGACTGCAGACACTAGAAACGAGGATCTCTTGTCCAGCCAAGCAGCAGCACCTCCTTACAGAAGCCTTCAAGCACCTCATCAACATAGAAATGGTCTTGGGTGAGAACAGTTCCAGGATAAAGAATCCCCGAAGCACCGGAGCTCAGCGAGTCTCAGCCTTTCCAGACAGAGGCACCTTGTTCGAAAAAGCCCCTGGCAAACCTTTTACAAAGCTTTTCTGCTCCGAATGCAAGTGGTAGCCTGAGAGCAGGACACCTAACCTGCGCACGCTGAGCGCCAGCCAGGTTATACTGCCAGGGAGGAAATGTGGGGCACCGAACAAGACGTCCTTTACTCTGATACTCTCTGCATTTCCCCATTTCTTTCACAATCCTACAGCTCAAAGGTTGCAACCTGCTGGCCAAGGAGCTCCAGCTCCCAGCTTGGGTCTTGTCCCGCTTCTTACTGAGGATCTGGCGACCACAGCTTCTCTCGAGGGAGAAGTCAAGTCTGCGAGGGCGTATTTCACCCAGGCCAAGCAGTCGGGGCTCTCCGCTGCACTGGCGACTCGCAGAGGAGGTTTCAGGATGGCACGACCTGCTCGGCCCTCCTGCAGCTAGCACCCAGGGCTTGTCCCAGCCTGCCTGCAGGGGTTGTCTGAATTAGCAGGGATTCGATTGCCTGTTGCTAGAGCAGGAAGCACGAGCTGTTCAGTCATCAGGCTACACGTCACCCCGCAGAAACACCCCTGGATCAGCACCCAAATGGGACATGGGGATCCTCGCCGGAAGGCAGGGCTCCCTCTGCCTGATCACGCCTCATCTACACGCCTGGTTACTCTGAGCTGCTCCGTCTTCCTCCTCCACCGAGCTCTCTACCTGGCAACTCGCTGCCTGGGACCTACGCAGAAACCAAAGGCAAGGGTGCTCAGCGCTGGTTACAGTGCACACAGCCCTCGAGGTTTGTCTTAACCAGCACTAAGCAGCACTGTCCTAAGGCAGTGCTGCAGGACGAATCACAGCGTCATTTCGGTTGGAGACCACCCTGAAGATCGAGTCCAACCATTAACCTAACGCTACCAAGCCCACCACTCAATTACAGCACTCAAGAGAAAACGAAGCACCCCTCGCAAACGGAGGGGATCACCCTCCACACCCCTCTGGCTGCAGGATGCCAGTCAGCAGCTTCCCTTCCCAGCGCACAGGCCGGCGGTTAGGCGTCCCGCACGCCAGCACGCTTCTGCCAGAGGTGAATGGCAGGGCTGGGCGGAGGACCAGGGGAATGCCAGCCTCGCGAGAGCACCCACGCCTGCACGGTATCGCTTACGCCACCGCAGAGGGCACGTCCTCAACACACAGGTTGCACACCGCAGAGGCACGTGGCAACGTGTCTGAGGCAGGCGTGATGTCGTGCTGCAAAAGATAGACCAAGGTGGTTGTAGCACGGAGGAGAGGGCTGAGCTTGAGTTCCCAAGGCAGATCTGGAACGGGCCAGATCCTGCCTTCCCCCTGTGCCCACTCCTAGCAGGGCAGAAGCTCTAGCCGGAGAGGTTTCAGGTGAGATCACTGCCCTTTGCACAGGACTACAGAGATTCAAGAGGTTACCTCCCCAAAGGGTGGTAAACACCTGGCTAGGCTGGCTGAGTCTGCAGAGGAAAAAGAAAAACAACCTTTTTAAATCCATTCAACACGTTGTGGTGTCATAAATCAATAATCCACAAATCGCCTTCATCCCTGTCAGGGTTTGCAGGGCTTTATGCATCTCCCAAGGTCGCAAAAGCGGATTTAAGCCTCTGACAACATGTCTGATGTAGGGAGCTCGGATCCCAGGGCCCCATACGGGAGAAAACACGGGTCTGTGCTCCTTCCTGGATTTCATCACCACCGTCTGGCGCTGGCACATGGTTTCACGCGATGTTGGCATAGGGTAACCACACGCTCGAGCGCCCGCAGCGTACGGTCAGCAGTGTGCTCCACTCAGGTGCCTGGGGCAAACACAGATCGGGCTTCGCACCTGGGGAACCTCCTGGGACCCTACCCAATGGAGCAGCAGGCTGGATCCCACCTACCAGAACCCACGTTTTGGCCAAGCAGGGTGCTCAGCGCCACGCGGGGTAAGGAGGACCCCACCCCGAGAGGCTTCACCACTGAGCCTGGCAGCAGGCAGACACGTTACGCAGTGCCGAGCCGCAGCACAGGGACACCCTGCGTTCCAGCGCTGCAGTTTCGGAATGAACTGACTGTGCGGCACCTCTGTCGCCGCTGGCCAGCAACGAGCGGGAGGCCAGATCCCAGGGTAAGCCTCGCTGAGCACACCCTCTAGCCAGGCAACGGCTGGTTCCTCCCCTCACCTAGACAGGAAGATGCCAGGAGCTGTTCTAGCCAAATCCTTTGCTGAGCTGTCAGCTTTATGCACTTGCACGCCCACTGACCTACGTAGAGATTGAAGGAGAGACACCCGCAGTTAAGTAAGTAAAAAGAACGCCTCGGGCATGCTGACATACTGGAAAGGAGCAGCTCTGGTTTAGGATCCCTACCAAGAAGTCTCCATGTTTTTACAGAGGGAGTAAGAGGTGTTAATTACAATTGCAGCTCGTTCTCCTGCAGCTCAGGAGAGAGCAGGCACTTCTACCAGTGCCCCTCTGCAGGCAGTGGGTCAGGAATGGGGAAGATGGTTTCTGATCACTTCCAGGCAGGTAAGTTAACACCTCAGAACAACTTCTACAAAAGGGATCGTCCTCTGACCACAGCTCCTCCTCGTCCCTGCCAGTCTCACCACTCCAGCGAGAAACAAAACATCCAAAGGCAGCCACCAGCTCCCTCAGGGCTCCCCATGCATTTCAGCTTCGGAGACGTTCCGAACCACCCCTGTGCACACCCCGCAGCCTCCTTTGCGAGGAGTTGTAGGAGCTCCATGCTAACCCAGTCAGTAAGCTGCAAGAGAGCCCAACCCTCCAAAAAGAGCAGCGGGAAGGTCATCGACAGCATCGTCCATCATCACGTTAATGCTCTTCACGTACATTTTGGCAGTGACACTTTCACCAACTCACTTTAATTAGCACAATTACGTCTACTCCAGAACAAAGCCATTACAGAACAGACAAGGAACTAAAAGCCACTGGGACCCTCACACAGCCCAAGCAGAAGATGCACGATCATGTCATCTGTAACGGAGTGCAGGAACGGCAACACAATGCTCCCCCTTGCACATGCTTGAACCGACAGCACTGAACTTCCTCCACAACACACCGACCACTGACATGGGTGTTTCTGCAAACATGCCACAAACTGAAGCATCCATAAGGCAGCACCAAGACCTCCCATGGCTCATGAGTCTGACTTGCAGGAGTCGCTGGCCTGCCATGTGCCGAAACAGCAAGAGCCTTACCTATTTGCGGGTGAGTTGAGGCCTCCGCTGCCCAGGGAGGAAGTGGACAGGGTTGTTGCGATGGAATCGCTGTTAGCTTCGTCTACTGGTAGGGTCCTGGGGAGGAGATCTGGGCGACCAAGGTGGGAACCTGAGTTGAAGCACAGACTGTTCCATCACCAGCACAACAAGTGGGATCGTGTGGCACGAGCTCCCACACCAGCCATGNGTCAGGATCCCATGCNNGATCCCATCAAGATGCCTCAGACACCCGAGCACTGAAGAACCAGCCCTGCAGGCAGCTCCCAGTGTTCCAGGTCCAAGCCTTCACCCAACTGCCTAGCCCAACTTCTCCCCTGGCACAAACCCCACGGGCACATGGGACTGCCACGCAGCCTCAGCCCACCTCCCAGGGGCAGCGTGGGCCGTGCTGGATGCTGGGATGAGGCTGAGAGATCCCATGAAGAAACAATTCCCCATTTCCACAACCCGGTCTTATCCTGCTCGTGAGTAAAGCCTGGCTTTTACTGGAACATGAGGTTTATCATCCTGCCCTCCGTTTGTTGCAACAGAATACCTGGAAACAGCCAAGCCTTCGAAGGGCTCGCTGCTCCTCCGGGCCTTTTCGCCGTGCTGTCAAAGGCCACCTGTGTGTGAGTTTTTGGCCCCATCTGGTTTCCTCCACCCGCAATCCCAGGAAACAAGCCCTCCCCCGGCAAGACCACAAACTAACATGGAGGTGTCTTGCACAGGTCAGGAGGCAGCAAGCTTCGATTAGACAAATACAAGCTGAAAAATAACTATTTTTATTTCTAGTCCAGGCACCAACCTTGCTCTACATCCGCCTCTGTCATCACTTGTGCTTTTGTCTCGCACGACATGTGCGACTGGGAAGGCACTCCTCCTTGACAGCTCCGCCGAGGCACTGCTGTGCCAGACCGGCTCTTCTTAGAAGGGGATGGCTTTACTTCAAGACAAAAACCAAGACAGCACTTTTCTAACACGTTCAGGAAGGAGTGAAAGACCCGACGCAGCAACTTCCCAGTCACAGAGCTGTCTGGCACAAGAGCTGTGCCCTGAAAGAACAGGCTGATGGATGAAACAACTCCTACAAGGCCACATCTGTGAGGCAAGAACAATCTAGGAGGAAGGAAGGGGTAACACGGCACAACAAATTTCCTAATGCTCTTGCACGCTGTCATCCACCTTCCCAAACCACCACTGCTGAGCAGGGAGAAGCCAGAAACCACGGCAACTGCCACGGGCACAGCTGCACGGAGGTACTTACGTGGTATTTTCTTGAACACTGTGTTGCACATGAACCGCTGGAACCTTTCGGCGTAGAAGCTGGGTCTGTGCACAGAGACAGTGTCCTAGAAGTGCGAGGGATAAACATTACCGTGTGAATCTGGATTACTAAGCGACCAACAAGCTTCCCTCAGGCTGTTAGCTTTGAAACGTACGCTGCGTTGGACTAGGAACAGCCAGGGACTCTCACAGTTGTTCCCACCAGCAGCTGTGAGAAGCAGATCAGCTACGAGCAGCAGGCATTATATAGAAAGCCATCAGTGCTTGTTAATGAACGAGCAGGTGACCAGTGCTAACAAAACGTTTGTATTGTATCTAGAAAGCAATACTTCTATAGAAGAGAGCAAACACACACACGCCCCAGAAACCCAGGATCTTCTGCCCAGAAGGAGCAAGGACAGTGGGCACAGTTCAACAAGAAGCTGGTATTCTTGCTAAACAAGTTAAAAAGTGTTTTTTTTCTACTTACCCCATCGTGTACAAGGGCCTTCCAAGAATGCTCCAGCTTCTTGACAAATCTGACAAAGGAAAGAATTAAGAACGACTTTCACACCGCGTCCCCACTGTCTGTAAGGCACCACGCTCGCTCAGTACCGAGCCTGGCTTCCGACCGCAGCGGCAAGCACACCCCAGACACAGGCCGCTTCGGCGTCTCCTCCTTGTCCCATTTTTCTGAGGCTGTTCCACAGCCACCAGGGCTGCCCGCACAGCTCACCCTCCCGAGGGGAGACTTTCACAGGCATCACTATCAAGGGCAGTGGACTTGCAAGGACATTCAACAGAGGCCTTACACACGTAACCCTCTGCACGCTATTTATTTAACACAAATAGAACAAAAGGCAAGCCTTGCAGCTAATTTTACAGGGAGAAAGGGTTACGGCCATTTTAAGCCACCGCTTGTTTTTTCCTTGCCACTTCCTGTACAGTGCCTGAGTACGAGCACTGCAGCATACAAAACAACTTCGTAAATCTGTTCTGGGAACATGAAGTAAACACAGTCAGCAAGACCCAGAAATTGATCCCAAAATGCCTGACTTCAAGAAAATAGAAAGTGGTAAGTAAATAAATAAATAAATACAGTGTTTATTTGTGCCTTAACTATTTCTTGAGAGCCAGTCTGGACAACCAAACGGGGGCAGACAACGCTGGGAAGCGCCCTGCACCCTCCGGCGACACACAGCTGCTGCTTACCTGTAGGACTGCAGCACGTCGATGATGCCGACGTAGAGCAGCAGCCTCTCCCCCTTCGCGTTGCGGGCTGGAATGCCGCCCATCCTAGCAGAGGACAGGGCACAAGCGTGAAACCGGGGGTTCTCACACCCCGCTGCCTCTCACACAGCCTAGCGTGGGCTGAATATTATGCGAACTATTTAACAAGCGTCAACATGCGAGAGGCACCTACTGCTCAGCTAACAAAGACGAGTCGGAGCAGAACGCTGCTTCAGCGAGTTAGCTAAACCTCCTGAGAACGGACCCCCTTCTCCCTCCGTGGGACAATTTCACTGACAAGAAGGATTAATCCCGAATCACCCATGAGAGGAGGCCAAGCAACGTGAAGAGCACCTACTACCACCCACACTAAGATGGCAGCTGGGCCTTACAGGCTGTTAGTCTGATCCAACAAAGCACTCGCTATGCCTCTCCGAGGTGGATGGAAGTAACCGGTTGAAGCTGCCAACACCTGGTGGGCAGAGAACTCTCAAACACCACCCGGAAGGCGAGAAAGTCTTTTGCACATTAAGGAAGGGAAAACAAAGACAAATGCACAAAATTTGACATCGAGACCTCTCTGCCCAGCGCAACAGCAACCCCATAAAGCCCAGTCCACATCTGAATCCGGTCTCCGTTAGCCAGGCTTGGGTTTTACCCCTCACTCCTCGCAGCGTTTCACTGGGAAGAGCAACACCGACGCAGACTTACTGGTCATCCGTTTCTATGGTGCCACCTCGCCGGGCCTCTCCCTGGATGGACTCCATGGCTGTCGAGTAGAGGGCCTTCTGGGCAGCGGGTCGCCGCGTATCGGTCTGGGATGTCCCGTCTGCCATCGCGTGCTCTCTCTGTGCCAGATCGATGTTATGGATCGCAACCAGCAAACTGTAGTCCATGATTTTAAAGCTCTGCAGGACCTGGGCATAAAGTCAACACAGGCATGATCAGGATTGCAAGCCCAGTGGAACCGTCAGGGCAGACATCCTCAGAAGCGCAGTCGGCATTTTTGCCTCGAGCGTATTGAGGGGACGGTTTTTAATGCACAGCTCATCTACGGTCACCAAAGGGAATTACAGAATCACAGCATCTATGGAAAGGGATTCAGAGGAACGCCATCGCTGGTACCCCTGCGCAGACAGGGACCCAAGCCAGGGGAGAACACTGACTTCTGCACAGCCACCCAACTTGAGACCAGGCTCAGCCAAGCACCCGGACCCTGCCCTGCTCCAGAGCCCAACCTCGGCAGAGGGTGCTCCCTCCGCCGTTCAAGGCAGTGCTGGGTTTGATTCAGGCTGGAAGTACTGTGGGCATCCGGGCTCCAGGTCCTGCTTCTTGTCCACACCACCATCAAAAACACAGGTTCTCTAAGTCAACAGGCAGAGGCTGCAAGGGTGGCAGCTGCCATCTCCTTTTCGTAGGAGAGGCTCTGGAGAAAAGCAAAGAACTCTCCACACCGCCCTTCACCCTCCCACTCACCAAACAGTCTCTCTGTAACGTTTTGCACAGAGCATTGTACATGTCAGAGTCTAAGAAAAGGCCATCAGGGATGTCCTGCATGAAATCCAAGTCCTTGTACGTGGGGAAGACCTTCTCTCGCTCCTTCTGGGATGCTCGGCGCTTGTAGGTGGAGCCCTTCAGGTCGTATTTCAGGTGCATTTTGACAGAGCGCGGCAGCAGGTTGTTCATCACAACAATGCGAATGTTTTTGCCTCCGGCCTGGACACAGTACAGGCCGTAAAACTTTGGCAGCAGCGTCCTTGGGTTCTGGTTCAAATTCTGAAACACCAAAGACACAGAAATACCTTCAAAGCCATGCCGGTTATTCACACACCAGTTAGAGAAGTTACCCGCTCCCTCCTGTGCTTCCACACGGAACCAGAGCTGGCAGGGACTCCAAGCCGTTGCCAAAGCAGCTAAGAGCCAAGGGCAGGTGACCACGGGGAACAGATGGGCGATGCCTACCGCTGCCGACAACCTCTGTGCAAAGCTGAACGGGCCAGAGAAAGGCTGTAGGAAGGAAGGAGTTTGCTGCTCTTTCACACAGAAGCTAAGCTGGGGAGGCTTCAGAGCAAAGGAAGATCTTGTGCTTAGCCTTCTTAAATCCAGCGCTTAGGCCAAGCTAAACACATCAGGGCAGAGATGGATCTAAGCTCTCGTGGCTGCAGAAGACACTAGACAGAATTTTGAAGACAACCAACCTGTTCCTGGGATATAATCACGGCTAAAAATATTTGTAGGTTCGGAAGCAGTTTAAGGAACTCAACCAGTGACCCCACCAGCATCAAAAGTCCTACGGCACTTCTATACGGCAAGACTGTCTCGTGGCTAAATTCCCTTTCACAGCGATGGCTTGTAAAGACAGACACGAGCAGTCAGATCACACATGCATCGTGCTCAGGGTGGGATCTGATTTTGCCCCAGAACTGAAAAAGCCCTTTTTGCTATAGCCACTTTCACAAAATTAACACGCTTTTACTCTCCAAGCTGCTGCTTCTGCATACAGAAACCCAGAGTTCTTCAGCTCTTATTCTCTGCAGACAGAACCAAGCATCGTGCTGGGAAGGGAAACACAAGCACAGCTTTGCAAGACAAAGTACCGCAGGCGTGACACTGCGCGGCACGGAAGCAACGAGCAGTTCGCAGCCTGCAGCCTTCCAACAGGGTCCGAGTGACAAGCGCAACCCAAGCAGCCTGCGCAGCACGCCAGGCTCGGGACAGCCCAGCAGCTCGCGTCAGTCCACGGACAGTTCAGAGAGAAGCTGCCGCGCAGCTGGGGCACCGATCAAACCTCCGCTCACATCTACCAGGCGGCACGCAGCAACGTCTCTCCGTTCAGGGGACCCTTCCCTGGCTTGCAGAGAAAGCCTCGCCCACGTGAATTACCATGTAGTAGCCAGGCAGCAGTTTCTGTAAGAACTCGGCCTCTTTGTGCTGAACCGTTTTGATGATAAACTCATCGTCGCTGGATACGTAGAAGAGTGATCCGCTGGCCCCGGAGTTTGAAAGTTCAATGAGTGGCTCACTGCAGAGCGAGTACTGAGGAGGACAAGGTGAGAAACGCAGAGGTGAGAGACGTGTCAACAGGAAACTTCAGTGCAAAGGTTCTTCCTTTCAAACGCTGACAGAGGCAACGCCAGAGTCGCATACAGCACCCACTGCTGCGCTGAGAGAGCTTGCCACGCCGCCTCACAGCACTCCACAGTGAGAGGGGGAAGGGGACAAACACCCATCGCACAGAGCACGCAGCGAACGGAACCTGGTCCGGCCACCAACTTACCAGGTAGTCGTCCGGTCGGATCCCAAAGAGCTCCCGGAAATAGCGAAAGGCCACTGGCGCGTAGGTTTTGAACCGAAAGTCATTGTAGTGATGAGCTGGGGTCAAGTTACTCCCTTCACTGCTCGAGGGGAGAAGCACACACAAGTATTTGTATTTGACACTTTTCTTCAGACACAGCCCTAAAAGCAAACACCCCTGGCTGCCGGCTTCCAGCACGCGGGAGGGCTAGAAAGCACCCCCGAGAGGGACCGGCGTAGGCACACACGCCAGCCAGCCTGTTTCTGCAGAAACAGGTCGCAGGCAGGGGCCTGGGCTGGCCTGCGAGCAGCGCACCGAGCAGCTCTGCTCAGCAGACCCACGCTCGCTCCTGCAGGCAACTGTCCTGGTCTGGTGCGGCCTCCTCACGCGCGAGCAGCGTTAGGAGCTAACGCTGCTACTCACTACCAAAGCACCAGAGAAAGAAGAAAGCAAGCACTGACCTCGGGAAGAAAATACTTTCTACTACGTAGAAATCTTGCATGAGAACATCTCTTTCGGGTTTGGTGCTCAAGCTTCCGACTGTGTGCGTAATGCCCAGCTGAATGGCACCTTTCAAGGCAGATGACGTCGTCTGGAGGGGCAGAGAAAATGAGTTCGACAACACGGAGCAGCAGATTGCAAACAGGAATGAAAGGAGTCAAAGAAAAGAGAGCCCCCAGTTTCAAACAGCATTGCTAGCTGGGGTATTTTACACCTACTGTTTCCAGCTTCTGTCCTTTGTTTCTCATTGACTAACACCGCTTTGGTGACAGACAAGGTCCTGTGCAGCCTGCGTAGGTGACCCTGCTTCAGCAGGAGGGTTGGACTAGATGACCCACAGAGGGCCCTTCCAACCCCTACCGTTCTGTGATTCTGTGATTCTGTGACGGAACGCCTGGGAACACCCCGACATCCCTGACAGCACCCTGCTCGATCCTTCCGCGCTGGGGGGTCGAGCAGCAAGGACTTGAACTGGTCCTCAAAAGGACTGATTTCATTTTGTCCTCCCACAGCTCTCCTCTCTACATCCTGTGGTCAGAGCGGGAAGACACCCAGGGACAGATCATCTTCTGCCCCGCTGCACAAACACACTTCTTGTCACCTTGGTCTTGGAACCACACACTTTGAAGCTTGCCCTTCCCCAGCTTGGCCACAGACTTGGGTCTTCTACAGGACAAGGCAGGCACGGCCAGCACAGCACACAACGCACGCTCCTGTTTGGTGCTACCGCGCTCCTCCGCCTGCCTCTCTCGCTAGGTCGTGGCTCTGTAACCCTGAGGAGCTCGCTGCCGTTTCTAAACAACGGGCAGAGACACGAGTCCTGCTCCTGCCCCTCTGCGCAAACTGCCCAAGAACAATGTGGGACTGTGTTCTTGTAACAGCTACTCACGCCAAGAGGCCTCTTCCGTCCACGGAACACATGATCTCATGTCAGACCCCTGCGACGTGCCTCAGCCTAGCTCGTGCCAGGGGCTCTCTTTCCCAGAACAGCCCGGGCGAGATCTGCTCGACACCCCGACGTTCCACGGCCTGTCAGTTCCCGGAGCACGGAGATACGAACCCTGCCATAATGCCTGCTGGAAATAGCGAGGCTGCGGAGCAGGTGCAGGTTGGATTTGCGTACTGCAGCTCGCAGACATTTCATTTGGCTCGTACATAAAGCAACTGGGCCCAGAACAAGATCCAGGGCTCATGATCCAACCAGTTTGTGTTTGTTTCCCTCAGCTAAACAAAGCCCAGCCCTCTGCCACATGCAAGAAATCCCTACAGATCAAAGCACTTGGCAACAGAGGACACCGCGGTATCTGGGGGACAAACATGTCCAGCTTTCTCCCCTGCCACACATCCTGCACGAAGCCTTGTAAAGTGACCAGGAACCTTCCTCCCACCTAACGGGTTTTCTGCTACCATAGCTGCAAGAGACCTGCTCACAGCTCCCTGAAGAGAGCAACCAAAACTGGCAGCATCTCCAGCTCCTCGACAACGTCCCTTTCTTCTTCAGCCACCTGTCTGGACCTGGTGTTTATTCAGTAGTAGGTGGCGAAGGAGGAAGAACTTGACTCCACTTTCCTTCCTCACCCTCTGAAGGCTACAGCTGCTTGCAAACAGATCTCGGCTCAGCTCCCCTAGCCCCGCTCCGGCTCCCAGGACAGTCTCACTGCTGCCATGTTTGTGAACACAGAGCCACCGGGCCAGGTTGCCAGGGAACAAGTACTTTTCTCTTCTATTAGCCAGCACGATCAGCTGCGCAGCTGACTGCCTGTTTACAACCGCTTTTATAGGGCAAAGAATTCTGAAAAACAACTCACCACCCCTGGAAAAGGAGCGGGTGGAAAACAGACAGACCGTGCATTAGCCTCCTTCCCAGCAAAGTCCCCTGCAGCATCCCACCAGGCTCCTGGGACCCTTGCAAGAAACACGTCAGGCATTTTCCACTGGCTCCTGCTTTTCTCTCCTATCACTGCTGTCAAACCTTCCACCTCTGAATTTGCTGGGAAACGGAACGCCAGATCCCAATCTTCAAGACAGAGTTTCAAAAAGGGCAGTGTAACAAACCCTGCCTTCTGCAGAAACACCGCTGGAATTCCTCCCTTCCACTCAGATTCCCGACGCACAGACGGAGGTACGTCTGGATTAGAGATTTCAGACCGGCAGCTTCGCTGACACAACGCGGTGAAACGCCCGTATCAAGGCATTACCCACTGAGCTACATCCTGGACGCCAGTCGCACTCCCGAGAAAGCCAGTCCAATCTGATGAAGTCCAACAAACGGGAAGCAGCATCCACAAAATACCCACATTTACAGGCTTTTTAAAAATACCCAAACAATCTCCCCTTTGTAAAGCAAATTCCAGTAATGCCACAAGATCTACAGAAACTATTGTGCCCTGAGAGCCCTGAGAGCACCCAGCAAGCCAAAGAGGCCTAAGAAGTGTTGCTAACGGGCAAAGTTTAAAAATAATCCCCTCTTCCGAAGGCTACAGAAGAGAAGCTAAGCAGCACACATTCAGTCCTCTGGTTCCCTTCCTCTGAGATCTTCTTCGGTGACTGTCACAGACGCTACCCACCATCTAACGCCGCGCCCCGTGAGGCACGCCGCTGCTCTGGGCAGCACCTGCATCGCAAGAAGGAGAACGGCAACAACAAGCGAGTTGTGCACGAGGCAACTTACCTTTTTATAGGTAGTCTCGCCCGTGGAGTCCACTCCTCTGTGCCCTTTCTTTATCGTCTGCGAGCCTGGCTGCCCAGAAGAACCCGGCATCTAGGATTGGAGTAAAAGATGCTGAGAACCAAGGATGTAAAACCCGCTGTCTTGGAGGCCGGTGGTTGCCCAGAACCGCCTGGCAGAATTCTGCTGTTCTCAAAGACAGCGGCTGCGCAGCGCCGCAGCCCCAGACCCCTGCACGCGTGCGAAGGGGGGACGTGGCACAGGCTGGCCTCCGGGACAGCAACGGCACCGAAACGCCTGCAAAGAACCGACCGAGCGCCCTGCGACCGAGGCATCTGATCAGAGAAACCCCTTCACGCGAGACCACCTGGAAGGGTTTGCTTTTTTCTAATCCCCATCATCACAAACAGATCGGTTCCAACCACAGCCGGTCACCACGCTTCCTGCCAGCAGGGCCAAGTCTTTGAGGAAAGATTTTAGGAAGGTGGCAAATTCTACTCTGATTCATGCCACAAGAGCTCGCCTGACTCATCGTCTTCTGTCGAACACGCAGTTGTTAAATGGCGTTTCTCAGTCAAAATGAGTTGAACATCTTGCTCACGGCAGGAGATGTACGTGGTGTTTTGGTGACACCAGAATTGTTCAGTTCGAGGACAAGCTGGGTTTTTAAGCAGACATTCCCTTGGTAAGGAGAAACGCTCCGATTTCCCAGACGAGTACCCACAGCTCACTGCGCTTCCCGCTGCCTGGTTTACCCCTAACCCCAATGAGACTGGAAAAACAGCAGACAGGTCTGCAGTGGGGCATTCTCTCAGCCAGGGACAAACCAGCTTGTTGGGCAGAAACTTACCTCAGGGGTGAGCGATTTTTTGAAAGTAGATGATCCTGTCAAAAGAAAAAAGCCACACTCAGAGAAGGTTAATCATTATAACTCATCACAACAAGCCTGACACACCGCCTCGCTTTTTGAGGCATCTGAAAAAGCACTGACTCACGGCTGATTTCTTCACAGCTGCTCCTCTTACAGCAGGCAGAAATTTTGTCAGGCCACAAGGAAATGCTGTTCTGCTCACTGCTCACCAGCCAAGCTCAGCCCGGTGCCGGTGCTGCCGGCAAGGGTCCGCTCTGCCCCGGCTTCCAGCGCTCCCCGGCCTCGCCTCCCCCGAGGTGGCACCAGCGACCTCCCCGCCCGCGACGGGGTTACAGGGCTTTGCAGGATTAGTGCCACCCGTTAATTAGCACTGGGAGGGCCAAGTGCCCTGCGGGGTTTCAGCACATGCACTGACCATGCTTTGTCTTAAAATTCTTTCCAGGACCTTTCATTGAAGGCCCAGAAGCTCAGCCCTTCCGCTTGAAGCCAAGCCCCGGGATCTGCATAACCACCGCGGTGTGAAATCTCTGCGAGGTGAGGTACCGACTTCTTTCAGGCCTGGATTGCCATCTTGGGTTTTTCTGGATGCAGTAAGGCAAAAAATGCAACACAATGACGCTGCCCCTCTGCCACGTCCGTCCACGGCACGAAGCCAGACCAAGACCGACACCGGCGAGGCCAGGGACGCTGCCTCCGCCACGCAGCTGCACAGAACCGCGACGTGCTCCCTGCCTCCGGCCCAGAACCGCAGGCAAGCTCTTCCATTTTGTTCTTCCTGCTGGTTCAGACACAGCAACTCCTTTTTCAGTTTTCACGTGGGAGCCACGACCACAGCCCTGGAACGCCGTCCCCTCCCAGGAGCAGCACCCCCACGGCACCGCCAGCGAGGGCACCGTACCCCGCGCGGGGCTGCTTCCCCCGTCCAGTAACTGTTTCAGCGGATGAAGCGCTGCGACACAAACCCTTCTGGGCCCACCCACGGCTCGCTCAGCGGAGCAGCCCCGTCTGCTCGCCTGTTACGGGCAGCGTAAAGACTCAAGCTGTGATCTCACCAAACGCTACAGCTCCACAGAAACTGCACTTCAGCAACAGGAACAGAGGCACTTCACAGCAAAATCCAGCAGCTTCTGATCCCCTTATCGAATGATCAAAGTTCTCATTTCAATACATATTAAACAAGTAAACAAGAAAAAAAAAACACCCTGTGACAAACGCTTTTCGCTAAACAAAGCGAGCGCAGAAGGACGGGCTCCCACCGCCTTCCCACCCCCTCTCCTCTCCCTTTACAGACAAGGTTTGTCCCGACAAGCTCTGATTTCTGCATTTGAAGTTTCTCGCAGCCAGCTCTGCCCCTTCTCCTCCTCCTCCCCCCGGCACTCTTGGGGTTCTTTGGAGCCGGCCGCCCCGCTTCAGCTCTCGCATCCCTTCCCTCTTCCCTTCACCACCGGCCCAGATCTGGGAGCATCTCCAGCTGGAAGGAAGCTTTGGCGGCATAGTGTGCTGTGACGAAGCCAATAGAGCTCGACTCCATCACCTTGCCACAAGGCTTTTGAACTTGCCGAGACCCATCAGGACACAGGGACGGTGGAAACGTCCCGGGCATCACAAAGCAACACCTGTTCGATAGCAATTCAACCTTTTTTTTAAGCAAGTATCTGTAATTATGTAAATCCAAACCTCTAAAAGCCCCATGATTTAAGCAATCCTGAAGCAGCACCGCCAGCCTCATCACCTTGGAGATTCGCCGTGTTAACATTTAATCATCCGTGCAAAAACCGTATTCCACTAGGATTTAACTCCAGTTCTCTCGCCCGAGGACCCAGCAGCGAATCTCTGCGCTGCCTCCATCCCATGCAACAAGCACTAGCAGTGAGCAGACACCACGAGCCCTGGCTGGAGAGCCGGCATCCCAACGCGCCTCCGCTCCGTCCCCCGCGACACCACGGGCTACCCTCATCTCGGAGGTCTCGCCACCACCTCACGGCAGACGCACGGCATCTCGGCACAGAGCAGAGCACTGGCCGCTTCCCCCAGGGTCCCCGGACCACGGTGTCTGGGTTCACCCTTCCGCGCCGTGATTTGGGAAGCGACGAGGATCCTCTCCGCCAGGCTGGTTGCAAGAAAGGGTGAGTCAGGGAGGGAAAGCCGCAGCCTGCGGTCAGAGCGTCGGCGCGCTCGCAGCATCGCCCCGGTCCCAGCACGCCCAGTTTCCGCAGCAGGAAGCTCCCCGTCCCTCCCTCCCGTTTCCAAACGAGTTTGCTGCTGATTGGGAAATAGGTAATTCCTGTTTGACCATGATAAAAAACGCTTGTTCCTGCCTGAGCGCAAGGACGAACGCGAGGCCTGCTCCCTCCGAGGCAGGACCGCAGCTACGTACGGGTCTGTCGCATGTCCTCCTGCAAAAACCAGCGCTCTCGATTACCACAAGCGTTACTACCGCAGGGCAGCGAGCAAAACTCCGAGGTTTCCACATGAAAACGTTTCAGTTATCTCCACCTCTTTTTATTGCTACACAAAGGCAGTCTGGGGGTGTCCCACACACTCTCTGCTTGGAGACGGTGTTAAATTCAATGGCTTAAATGGAACAAAACGAAACAATCTCCAAAAAGCTGCTACTTCTGCATCTATTTAAACGCCTCTTTAAAATGAAAGATCATCAGCCACGCTTCTGGCCCAGACTGACAACTGAGAACATGGCTCGAGACGCCGAAACAGTTAACTGCGGCCGAAGGAAACGGCTCAGGGTCAGAAAGTCCCATCCAACGGCGAATTCATGATGTCCCAACAAGTTTCCTTTTTTTCTTTCTTTCTCGATCCTGGGAGCAATCGCTACAGGCGATTTCAGAGCATTCCTCAGCGCTGTTTACTGGAAGCTGAATCAACCTAAATAAATAGCTGCCTGCCTTCCGCCAGCCCGAGCTGCCCGGGATTATTTTCAGCCAGCAACAGCCAGTGTACTCTTACCGACTGCAAAATTAACGCCGGGGAAAAAAGCTGAAACCTTGTGGTGACGGCACCAGGCCAAACGGTTTGGACAAATATTTCACTGGAAGGAGCACGCAAGGCGGCAGTCGGGTCCGACCCGCGCTCGTCCAGCAAACGAGCGCGCTTGTTTGGTACAGCCAGGACAAACGGCCGCTCTGCTCTATTTTTAAGCAGAGCCGCTCGGACAGATCTCAGCTGCGCCTCATGTTTTCGACAAAAATAAAAACTGAAAACGTTAGCACACCCAAACACATCATCAAGCCCAACTCCCCAGTGCCTGAGCGGGGCAAGCCACGCGCCAGGACACGTCACGGCGGCACGCACTGCCCTTCCTCCCGGCCCGACGCCGGGCCTTGCTCAGCCACACACGCGGCCAGGGCCAGGGGGCAGCTGGGTTTGCCCCAAGCAGGCCCTCTTGACGCCCGGAAACAGGAACCCTCTCCTCCCACACCTGGACTCTGCCTGCGGGTGCTGGCACCGCTGGCAAGAGCACTTCTGCACCCACCATAGCCGTGAGCCCCAGGCCCAGCGAACGCTGCCGGTGGCAGGCGCCGTACGCCGGAGCCGCAGGGGACGCAGCCCAGCCGCCAGCCACACAGCAATCCCCCCGCACACCCCTCTGCCTGCAAATCCCCCCGCAAAGTCTGCAGGGCCGAGTCCCCCCGCAACCCACGGCCGCAAACGGGAACAGCAGCGAGATTTCTTTTCTTCAAAGTGCAAACCAGGCAGAAACCAAAGCAGCAAAGCCCCGCTGGAACAATCCCGTGGGTGCGCACCGGGACGCGGAGAGCTGTTGAGATGTCAGGAGAGCGCTCACGCAACACACGTCAACACAGCAGCAGCTTCTGTTGAGAGGCAGCAGCCTGTTTAGGGGGAAAAAGCCCACCCGGTTTTGTCAGTCCCCAGAAGCCAAGACAGTTACGTGGGACGGCATTTTGCTGCTGGTTACTGGAGAGGAAAACACCATGCTTTTTTTTCAGCACATATATGCAACACATCTACCTCTTCGAAACGACATCACCGAGCAGCACAAAAAGCTGAAATCTATACGAGGAGAAACAAAAAGGTTACACAGTCATCATGGCGAACCAATACTTCAGATACTTGAAGAAACCAGAGCTATTTTCCCCAAGAAAGTTAAAGAAACACAAAAAGAAATCCTGTTCCCCCTGGTTAAGACAACAAAGGCCCAAACTTTGCAAGCAAAACACTTCTGAGCAAGGCACCTTAGCCACACACAGTGAACCCCTGCCACGGCTCCCGGAGAGAAGAGCCCCAGCATTTCATTTGCTTCTCTTCTGGACACTGCAGAAGTCTGGCCTGAACGAGAAGTCAAAGCCAACGCTCTCGATCACAGCAGCTGGAGGTGGCAGCCAAGCCGTGAGCTCACGCCGCCCGGCCCTGCCAGCGCGGCAGACGGCCCTCCAGAGGCAGAGGAAACCCTCCCGAACCGCCGCTCCTGGCCAGAAGGCCACGCAGTGAGTAATCGGGTAGAAACCCTCTGCATCAATAGATCTGTTCCGATAAATTACGCTAAGGCCATTGAACCAGCGGCGTCACAGCTGCCGCAGGGGACCTGGGGACTCAGTGCCTCGGCACGGAGCTCTCGCACGCTGTACGTTCTGCTCGGGGTTCTCCTTCCCAGCGCCGCGGGCAGCCAGCAGCCGACGGCCACACGACTGCGCTGACTGCCCCGGATGAGCGCACCTTCCCACCTTCCCCCTCTCTCCACCCGCGCGTCCCGAGCCCGCTGACGGAGCCGCAGGACAGGAGGACAGGACACTCCGGGCAGTCACTGGACACTGACGATGTGTCCACGCCGGCAAGCGGCGACGCGCTGGGACAAGGCCCAGGGAAAGCCGGAGACGACGCAATCTCTGGAACGTTATCCAGACACCTCTCGCCGCTTTGCAGAAACACTAAACCCTTCCTCAATCTCTCCGCACCAGCAGCCCGCCAAGTGCCTCGCGAGGAGGTCAGCACACCCAGCCACAGAGAAACCACGCAACGCTCTAATCCAGGAGGCCGGGGGCAGAAGTAAGAACAGGTTTCCACACACAAGGTTACCAGCGTTTTCCTAGGACCCAGCAGAGAGCCGAGGTCAGGCAGAACATCCAGAGATCCATAAACAACCCCAACAAACCAAGCAGCTCCTCTGCCTTCTGCGGCGGCGAGCAAAGAGGCGCTCACCAAAGGTGAGGAGGACAGAACGTACCGGAGAGGATGGGCTTGGGCTTCCACCTCCACCACCTGGAGCTGGTGAGCAGACGGCGCTGACCTCACCGGAACTCCGGCTCCACCGCCTGGGGCTTATCCCAGCGGCTCCAGCCACAGACGTGCTTCACAGCAACTCGTTGTTTGGGAGCCCTGCTCCAAACCCACCACAGCTCACCAGGGCTGGGAAGAGACCGCTTTCCTTCACCCACACAGCAGAACCTGACCGAAGACCAGCGGTCACCGGTGCACCGACAAACCAAGCCCTGTCTAAACAGGCACGGAAACACACGTGTCTTGACTGACAACAAATTACTCTCTCTACTAAAAAACATTTGAAATAAATTAAGAAATCTCCGAGTCAAATAAATGGACTGATGCCTGATGTCTTCAGCAGCAGAGGACGGAGACAGCCCAGGGACCAGCAGGCAGCGGCAGACTAAAGGGTGGGAACTCTGCAGACAAAACGGACAGCGAGGGAGCAGTTTCCAGACCTGCTCCTGACTCCTGGCTGTGCTCCTCTCCGAGACCAGCGCTTTGGCCGCAGCCATGCCCTCCCGCTCCCCCAGCAACACCAGCTCGGAGGTACAGCAGGCACGCAAACTCTTTGGTCCTCGTTATCGAGCTGCTTGGGAGCCACAGAGCACCACGGAGCTGCAAAAATCACAATTCAAAGAAAACAAATCAGCAAGCAAGTGCAGCAAAACTACCTCCAGCGTCGGGAACGGGGCACGTAGGAGCACGGCTAACGCAGCCGGGCGAGACGCCGGCCGGCGAGTACTCCTGTTCTGGCTTCTCCGTAGGGCTCACAGCAAAACCCTCGCGGGGGCAGGAGGAACGGGGTGCTCTCTCTTGAGCTTCCCGGTAGAAGAGAGGGGCCGACTGATTTCGCTGAGGGCGTTTCGGACAAGACCACTTTCTGGAACGTCTGATGGCAACTCCAGCAGCATCTTCTGGCACAGCGGCTTTGCCCAAGGCTCTGCCATTTGAAAATTAATCCTACCGCTGGCCGAAGACCATCGATTTTACAGCCCTGCATTACTCCTGCTTTCCACCAAAACACTTCAATGATTTAAACTTTAAGCTGATCCCCACTCCCAGACTGCAACACCTACTCGAGAAACACAACGGCACCGGGTTTTCNGGGGTGTTGATGAATTNCAAGTCCAGCTTTACGGCTGTTTGGAGCTACAAATCCTAACGATAAATGCTCCAAGCTTCCTCTTCCAGCCCGCACTGCAAACCTCACCGAGCCCCGGGAAGGGAGCGAGGCCGCAGCCCCTGCTCCAGCTGAGCCTTTCTGGGACTCGCTCACAACCGACCCCAGAGGAGCTGGCGATGGGAAGGCAGAACCGCCACCCTGCCTGCTGCTGCCACCCTCTTAATGGGGGGAGAAACCATCCTCTCCAGAAGAGGAAGATTCAGGGCAGATGGAAGGCATCTTCCTGCCCTGGGAGCGCTCCGCTTTTTAAGCAAGGCGGAGTCCCCAGGGACGCACGGAGATAATACATTTAATCACCACTACCACACAGTAATCAAGGGCAAGAAAGAGTACGACACCGTGTCTGGGGGAAAACAAAGCCCTGCTCCCGGAGAAGGGAGCTCTGGGTGCGCAGCGGGACGCAGCGCAGGCAGCGTCAGTTCACCCCCACCTCGAAACCAGGCGGCTTTCCAACCCCGCAGGCTGCCGGGGGGTGGGGAGGGGAACGGCAACACCGAGCAGCCCCTTCCAACAACACGCGGCGGGAGGAGCAGCTTCTACTTTCCAACGGGAAATTCCGCTAGAATTCAGGAAATGGCACTCCCGGTCACCGGTGCACCCCCAAACCGCACAACTCTCACTCGCTGTCGCTTTGCCCGCCGAGCTTCCCTCCCACAGACCCATCTGTCACTTCTTTAGACAAGCTGGCTCCCACTTTTGTTCTTCGAGGGCAATCTTTTGTCTCCGTCTGAAAGAGAAGGAGCTTTGCCCCGCGCCGGGGTGGGCATCACGCACAAGCACAACTCCCACGGCACCAAAAGGGACGGCGAGAGTTTGGGCGACAGGATCCGGCTGCCGACACCTGCAACACCCACAGAGATCTGGCAGCCGACGGCTGGGAAGAGGAGAGGTTTGTGTCACGGCGAGGGGACTCGCAGACGTTTGACAGTCCTATTTTCAGCCTGAGGACGATGAGCCGCTCAGATGGTTCCATTTAACAAACTCGCCTTCCCCCGGCCTCGGCTAGGTGGGATCGGGAAAGCTTTGTGCCTCTTGCAGGAATTGGGGTGCGGTACGAGTCCTTCTGGGTGTTTTACACCCACATCAAGGGCTCAGCAGCTCGGGACCCTGCTCTGCACTCGCTGCGGATGTGTCAGGACGATCTCCCTGTCCCCAGAACCGACTGAGCCATTTTGAGAGCAATTCTTTTGTCTGCGGACGCCAGGGAGGGGCCTGAAGCCAGGGTGACAATGAACTCCCAACTCATTCGGACCCGTAATTATAAAGCAGCCGCAGCACCCGAGGCACAAAGGGCCAAACAACCGGAATCCCACATTCGCATGTTTTGGCACTCGCTGCTTCGAAACGAAAGCAGCAAAATGAGAAAGTCTCTTTGGGTGTTTCCCCAGAGAGTTAAACACCCGCTGAGGCAGGGAGAGGGGCAACCGCTGCCTGCCTGGCTCCAGAACAGTTCCAGACTCATCCTCATCCCCTTCATCTGCGCTGGATGATGCCAGTGACAGCATAAAGCCCCCTGCGGCCACCCACACCGTGGGCCACCGAGGGTGACAGTGCCCCGTGGCAGGGCTCGCGGGGGTTTAAGGTTTACCATGGAGCAAAGCAAAACCTCGTATCCAAAACAACAATGGGCATCCTTTTGTCCCCTGCCTTCCGTGGAGCTGCTCCTCCGGCAGCCGAGCCCTTCCAGCACCCGTTTCGGGATCGCCCTCCTCAGCTCCCAGCTCTCGTCGTCCTCTCCAGCAGCTGCGGAGGAACCAGGTCCCACGCAGAGCCCACACACTGCCCACGGCAGAGGGCGAGCACCCAACGAGGCCCCGAGCCTCCCGGAGGTGGGGCTGAAATCCGAGGTTTAAAGCTGGAGCGGTCAGGGACCAGCCGAGGTGACCGTCCGTCACGCACCGCACACGTCACGCGGCGGAGGCTCTCACAAGCAGAATTCAAATCCTGTGGGAAACGCGCGTTAGCCAACACCTCGCTAGCCGGAGCAGCGAACGATGGCAATTATTCCACCAGGAAGGGAGATTTACTCATTTACTTGCACATTTTCTCTTAAGTAACACTCTCAAAACCCTGCAAGCTTTCTGAAGCCGGCTCCTCCTTCTCGGCTCAGCAGACGGGCGAGCACAGGAGAAGATCAAGATCTCAAAGGAAGCCCCAAAGCAGAAGCCTCAGGGTCTTGCCCCCGGCCCTCAGCCCTGTGCCGAGGCACCGCGGCTGCCGCAGCCAGTCCAGACCAAAGCGCCCTCTCCCTCCTCACAAAACTGGCTTCATCGGACCGACAGCTACGACGTCCCCGCTGCCTGCTCCCACGGGGAGCACCAAGCAGGTTCGCTGCGCGTCTGTCTGCACAACGGCCCGAAGGACACGGCGAGGAAGCCAGAAAATGGACACCTGCAGACACCCCGCCGGACGACACCGCACCAACTCTGCTGCAACGACGAAAGTCGCTCCTCTCACGGTGGGGTTCAGCCGCCTGGCCCCAAACACTCCCAGAAGAGCCGGGGCAGCCGGCAGCGGGGCTTAAGGCGCAAACGCCAACGCGCCGGGAGCACTGAACGACGCCGGGGCTCAGCCGTACGCCTTCCCGTGGGCTTCTTCTTCCCCTGCTGTGCCCTGGGTGACAAGTGCTGTGGCACTGACCAGGAAGCTTCAGCATATTGGGTTATGGTAAATAAAAAACCTGGCTGCTCTCGACCAGAGAAGCTCGGGAAGGATGGCTGGACCTCGCCAAATGCAAATTTCAAGGCTTTGAGAAAGGCATTTTGGTTTGCAGCCACAAACCAGCGTGAAGAAGCTGGTTTGGGGCCTGTGGAAAGGGGAATACGGCCCTCGACTGCCCCAAGGATGCTGCCAGACCTGTGCAACACCGGGAGGAGGCCGGGACACAGGTTAAAGAACCAAAAGTGCCCTATTTTATCCCAGAGAAGGTTTCCACCCATCGCTACCATCCCTCTGCGGGGATGAGACCAATGCCCAGCCCCAACCCGGCGCGTTGCTGGTTCAGCTCGCGTTTCAAATCAGCGAAGCAAGAGAAACCCCCCGCCGTCAGCGGGCCGCAGGACCCTTCCCTCGACGCGCACCGGCTCCAGTTCTCGGCATCAAACCCAATGCCAGCCGCTTACGCTCCCCCAGCCCCTCACCTCCCACAGCTGCCAAGCGGCCCCGGCGAGCGCTGCCTTCGCCTCGCCCAACACCAGACGCAGCGGAGAGGAGGGCGGCTCCGCCGGGGAGCCGCCGTCCTCCCCCTTCCCCGCCGCGGTCCCAACCAAAGGCAGACATCTCGGCTCCCCGCACCCCTCCGCGCCCCAGCAGCCGAGCCCGGGGACCCGGGACCCGCTGCCACCCCAGGCAGGCGGCCCGACTCCCGGCTCTGGCGCTGGAAACACAAGGGGAGGCACAGTCAAGTCTCCCCCAGCACCAACCCCGTGCTCCCCCCCTCCCCCA
>Ga0065711_1032731_pt1 | contig 26770 bp, 12 predicted proteins | sample Hoacrofraction12_FD_59098 | JGI IMG/M metagenome (GOLD analysis project Ga0065711, IMG submission 59098) | Hoatzin crop microbial communities from Cojedes, Venezuela - Epithelial fraction 12 v2 (version 2) | ecosystem: Host-associated > Birds > Digestive system > Esophagus > Crop | place... | reverse complement strand
GCCCCCCGACAGCCCGTGAGGGAGCGGGGCACCCGGCACGGCCCACGCTGCTGCCGCTGCACCCACGCTGCTCGCAGCGTCCGTGGGACGGTGCTGGGACTCCCCCCGCGCCGCCACCTCAGCGCCCTGCTCTGCCCCCCTCCCCGTGCCGCGCAGCACACGCGTGGGATGAAGGCGCCGCGGTGTACCCGTGGGGAAGCGCAGCTCCACACCACCGCCCTGCGCGAAGGGAAGTGGGGCAGGGGGAGCGCGGGGTGCCGTCCATCATCCATCTATGGCGTGTCTTTGTGTACGTAGCAGTATCAGATACTTCTGAAAATGTCAGACCCAGTGCGAAAGTTCGTAGGGCTTCACTATTCTGATCAATCTCACGTAAACAGAATGGTTAACACTTGTTACATAAGAAGTTTCACCAAAATATTTAACCTAAATGGTCAACACTTTCTTTAAGAATCACAATATTTGCAGACCAAGTTCCTTTCCAGACAAAGACTGGCTGGAGCTGAAGCCAAAGCCAAGCACCTTCCGCGGAGATGGCAGCCATGGACCCACTCATGGAGCAAATCTGTTTGTTTCACAGACACAAAAAACTGCACAAAAGCATTGCTTATGCCGCACCAAATCAGTTATTTCAAAGTACATCTATTTATACAACTGGAATTATAAACTGCAAACCAATAACCACTTACACAAACGTAAAAAATTCTCAGGATACCGCTCAGAGGACTTCTCTAATTCTATGAAATTGTTTTCATACTACACATCCTATGTCTCAAAAAAAATGAAAAGTTCAGTAAAACATATTTCAATGTTGATCATTATTCTACAATCAAAAAGGAGAATTATTTCTATCAATCATTCCCTTTTTGAAACGACTTGCATATACAAGTCAATTTGCCCTCGGTTTTGGCAGAACTGGAGAGCCAAAGTTTATTTTGGTCCTGTGAAAAGTGAAAATACACAAAATACTATTAGATTCAGATTCAGACTTCCAAAGGTCTTCCTTGTTTTGAAGTTTTTATTGTAGTCATGCTCACCTTCTCAGCTGAAGGGAAACGACAGCTGTCTGCCTAGACAGAGCAAGGGCCGATGAAGGCGTGACAATTCACAATCAGGCAGAAGTGCATAATTTAAGCAGCAGAATGTTGTGAGGGCTGGGTGACCATTGGGCCGACAGCCACGCCAAATCCCAGGGTTCACATGGGCTTATTATTGCGTGGCCTTGACCAATTTATTCATCTCCTCAGCTTTCCCTCTTGTAAATTTAGAGTAATAACACTGACACTGCCTATATCTGCTATCTCTTACTTCTCAGGAGGGCTCTGAGGATTAACCACCCTACAGTGCTCTGAAAAGGAATAAACACTTACTGCTAGGCCAGAGCTGCTATGTTTCAGAGCCTTAAAGCACCAAAATACCAGAATTTCCAATTAAACCAACGTGTGTCTAAACACGGATGAACTAAAACACAGCAATTACTAAAACACCATCTCCTACCGTTCACAAACAACAAAGTCCCACGGCTTGGCTTACAGTTCTGTTACTTCAATCTGATTTCAACCTCCGCCCATTCTTAGTGTGAAGCTCAGTATTACGTTAGAAACCGCACCAGCAGCAATCGCCACTGCTATTCCCCAAAACCACCCTGTGCAGGTCAAGGCCACCTCGAGTTCAAGCAGTCAGGAAACCCCACTGTTAGCGCTGGCCTGATGGTTCTGGCCTTGGCGGTACATCGGGGCATTCAAACAGGGGACCAGCAGTTCTGCCAGATGCTACGTGTGGTACTTCTTCAGAGGGCTGCAACTGTTCAAGTAATGAAAAAGAGTTTAAACTAATTAACTGTCTCATTAGCAATAAATGGGGGGGAAGCACTGGCAGAGAACACACTGCTGCAGCATTCACAAAGTTGTGGCAACGATCAGATGATCAATCAAAATAAGAGTCCGAATCTCTACATCCAACTTAAAAAAACAGAAAACCACAAAGTCCCATTTCAATGTGTAGAACTAACTTGATTAAAAAACTGTATACATTTATACATTCATTTTCACCACCCACTAAATAGTCTTTTGGTCTTCTGATTGTTTCTTCCACCTCACATACGAGCAAGAAAGAAAATTCTTTAAATATTCTAAAGGCCAAATGACGCCACCGCTTGTCCTTGGACCACTGCACAGGGGTTTGCAGAACCCTACCTGGGATGCCATCCCCTTCTTTGGCAGCACGGATGCTTCAGCAGCCTTGTGCGGAAGAATGCCCATTGGAGCAATAATGTTTACAGAGCAGCACCAAGACCAAGAGTTAAACTCCTGGTGAAGTGATCAGCGGGACAAGCACAAGCTGGAGTTAGAAATCGCAACAGGGAAGAGAAAGTTCTTGCTACGGTTCAGCTACTGGAGATCCTTGTAGTGACTTCCTTACACACATACGTTCTGTCATGGGGAAGGCATCTCTCTAACCTTTGTTCCTTCCACTGTACTTGCAGGGACTAACATTAATTAACTGAAATACTACTGTGCTGGCAGTGCCTGTTGAAGTTTCTGTAATTCCAGATTTCTATCCTTTTGACTTTTTCAAACAAATCTTTTCAAAGGATTTACTGAATAGTACAGAAGAGTGTCATCACATTGTCTCACGTTACATCAGAAGTTCTAAATAAATTGAGTTGTTTACGATCTAAGCCCTTACATCCTTTTCTCCTTAAAAAAGGGAGCGTTCTTCTCCTGAATTCTCCACTTCACAAAGAAAACTACTTCACAGAGAAACAGACCAAAGTCACTACTGGCAAAGTAGGTGCCTTTTAGTGAATGCTGTGGCTTGTTGGAGTTTTTTAAAACTGCTCCAAAGGTGTACGTGTCCTACCAGAAAGCTTCCAGCTGAAAATCTTCAGTGTGTCATTGGTGTAGTTTTAATTTTTTGAACTAAGTTTGTGTACTATGAGAACTATTAAAAAGCAAGGTAATCTTTGAAGGGAAATGGGAGGAAAATGAAGTTTGTTAAAATGCAAAAGTAGCATTTCCAGCAGAAGGTTTTGCAAATACGTTTTACACAAGATGCTGAAACGTGGTTTAATCTTTAATGCATTTATATGTCAAACACATGGGGGCTCTCCATGCCTGACGGAGTGCTGCTGAAATGAGGGCTTTCTACACGCCATCTGATGATCCGGCAGCAGTACAGAAGGTAAGCCTAATGAAGCATCTTCAGATGGAAAAGTATCATGCGATTTATGATCAACATGCTGCAGTTTTATTCCAAAATGGTTTATGGTTACCCTGCGTGAGTCTGAGGGAGATGACCGACATGTTAGGAAACACAACATCAATCATGTCACAATCCTAACGAGGCAATCGAAGATCAAGGAAACTTAAATCTGAGAATTCATCATGTTACACTGATGGTAAATATAATCTTTCAGAGAGAATCCAAATGATAAGGATTTTTAAACCTGAACAATCAAAAGAAATACATCCAGAAAGCACAAGTTTTCTCTCTACCAAGCAGGATTTACAATGTTCTCCAGGGGCCAGATCCTGCAAGCATCCACAATATTGCTAACTTTACGAGACCAATTGCAAGAGTACACAAAAATAAGTGGGTTTAGCATTACACCTACATACGGGATGTTCAAAAGAATCAGTCATATAAAGTACTAGGTGTTTTCACAAATTATTTTTCTATATATTCAAAAAGTCAGTATTTTTTCTTTAGAGCCTTGCTCTCAAATAGTATCTATAAAGAATTTTTAAATGTCATTCTGTCTATCTGAAAGGCTGCATTTTGCATGATCCGTTGGTGGTGTCTTTTTGAAGGAGGTGTACTGAAACCTACGCCACTGATGTCTCCTGAATGTTCCAGTATTGTTCTGGCTACACACGCAATTCTAGTAGTTCACAAATCGGGTCACTTCTATGTTGTAAGTGTCCAAAGGCATGCACTTCTGCTGTAACGTTAAATGCAAAACTTCACAAAATATTAAATGAAAAAATCTATTTACTATCTTTATGTAACAAAATCATGCCTAATCTCATTTGGAGACAAGTGTAAGAAATCAAGCACCATCAGTAAAATAGTAATAGGAACATTATTTCTGTGCAATTTTGATGCAACTAAACTAGTACTAATCTGATTAAAGTTACTTCAAATCAGTAAAATAGTAAGAGGAACATTACTTCTTTGCAACTTTGATGCAACTAAACAAGTACTGATCTAATAAATGTTACTTCAAATCTTGCTGCAAAACAAGTTTCTTGGATAAATGCTATGGAAGTTGTCATAAAAATAACAAGTCATCCCCGTAGTCACCCCCCCTAAAAGCGCCCAAACACATATTCCATGGGACAGTGATTTTTCTAGAGCTACAGCTGCTTAGCAGATCATGTTCAAACAATAACTCATCTGAACACCTAAAATAAAGCAAAATTTCTGAAGACTCATCAGATCAAGGAAAAATATGTATCTCATCTTTCTCAAGTATAAGGAAAGCACAAAAAAACAGTTCTCAGCAGCATTCACTTTAAGGCTATCAACTCTTTTTTTCAGAGCGTTGCAATGTTTAATGTGAAGCATATGATAATAACGCATCTAGCAACGTGAAGAAGAAACAGGTCTCTTGAAAAGTCTTGAAGCAAGATAATTCCTTCTGTGTGTTATGTATAACATATTCACAACCCTGCTGACATGTTAAACTGCTCCCAAAAAATGACATTACGAAGGCAAATAAGATTTCAGCTTGAACAAGGATTACTAGTTAAGGCTGCAACATGGACTTTGAACACTTCACTATATATTCCCCTCCAAGGCAATCTGGATCCACTTTTAGCTGTTATTCACAAACAAATTACAATTCTTTCTTTAGTAACATTTAGAAAACACAATTTTTTTTCTGTGTTGCTAATTCAAAATGTCTTCCAATTCTGCAATCTTTTTGTACTTCACAAAGCATTACTGCAAATTGTTTCCTCAGTAACACTGCAAGAGGGTACTTTGTCTGGCGAGCCGCATGACCAGGAAACTCCGTGGCGACACTGCTCGCCACACCAGCGCAAGAGGAAATGTAAAAACACAAAGGAAGGTATCTAAAACGTCTGGAAGTGCAACTGCCTGCCATTGTGAATCATTCTGTGCAAGGTGACTTTCAAAATTATAAACTACAGCCGACTCCACAGAACAGGACCTCTGAACGCTGCTCACAACACCAAATCCAGTTAACAGAAAACCTTTGCCAGCCCCAACTGGGAGTCACCGAGGGGCCACCAAGGCCTCTGCTGGTCATCCTTTGCGGCACACGCACTCAGAGGAGCTGGAGTTTGGACCTTTCACTCTACCTTCACTTCCCGAGTAAAACATCATGAGCACGACCCCATATGAGACAGGTGTGAGCCTGACGTGTTGCCTGCATGTACAGGCAGTGATTTGAGGAAAGAAAACAGAATGACGGGCAAGTTACTTAAGAAACTTCTAGAAATTTTTTGGCCAAGAAAGTGGGCGGAGAAACACTCCTCCTGGGCAAATCTGTGGGGCGTATGGAGGTACAGTTCTGCTGAGAAATTGGGTAAATTTGTATCTTCCATTCTTAGTTGATGGCAAATAAACAGCTGTATTTACTTTTACTCAACCTATTTACATTTACAGACATCTCCAGATTGCAAACCATCCCAATGATACTTTCATCACTAACATTAGGTGAATGACATTCCGACTAAAATGCATGCTAATATTTAAATATCTTTATAAATATAGGATATAAAGCACTGCAGGGACTGTTGATTGACATATTTCAAACATACTTCCACCATTTAATGTAACACAATCTCACCAATGCCACAACTGTGTATGCTATCAGGTGAAAGGAAGAGGATGGGACCACCTCCAGCTCAGCTACTGTGGGCCTTCTCTCCTTTAAAGTCATGTTGGCACAGAGAATGTCACAGCTTGTGGACGCAAGCAACCACTTGCTTCTGCTCATCTGTGGCTCAACACAGTTGACTAATTAATTTTTTAAAGTATTCGAGATGTGACACTTCATATACGGGATTGAATACAGATTAGCATTACAATAATGACAAAGCTTTTGTAGCCTCAAATTTGTCTTCTTCCAGCAAAGTTCCCTTTAATGTGCAAATGAACGATGCCACTACGTATCTAGAAATAAACAGGCTCATTATGGTCATGACTTGTCATAGAGGCAGGCATTCAGAATTATATTAACAGCACAAAGTAAGTCGGCAGATAAAGACAGGCTAAATAAAAGATACATAGCCAACTGCCTGCTATATACCCAGGTGCCTTCGCATCAGGCGCATCCCAACGTGGCATTATGGAAATCTCCCGCCCCTCAACGGTTTGTACATTGAAGATGCCTTCACAAGTTGCACGGGCCTTCTTGGCCTCATTCGAAAGACAGAACAGGTTTGCCAGACCGAGGGAAAAGAGAACAAAGGGAACACGAACAAAAATTCAAAACCAGCAAAAGCTGGGAGATACGTTCAGAGGAGAGACTGCCCACACCATGAAAATAAAGAAAACGGGGACAGGCAAGAGAGCTGGCTGACGTGGTCAAAACCCTGAAAATAACTCGTCAGTAAAGGGAAACATACTAATTAATTGATTTTTAAAAAAATTAAAATTAATTTAATTTTTTACTTTGCATTCTTTGCAATTTTTAAGACTAACTAAATCAACATGTCTGGAGTCACCTCACACATCACAGGCCACAAAGCGCGAGGCGCAGCGTGCACTGCGGCAGAAAGCACTGCTCCTAGCAACCGGTGCTAAACAGCCGATTCCAAACAGCAGCCTGGGTGCCAGGGCACCTCTGCAGCCAGATGCAAAGATACCTCAGAAACAGATGGTCCTTTCGAGGGATTCACCTGGCCAATGTTCAGTTTGTGGTCCATCAGGGAATGCATACAGGATACTTTATATCAACAACTATATAGAATGTTTCCAAGAATACTTAGGGCACAATATTTAAAAAAAATATCACACATTTTTCTGACAAACTGTGTGGACTTTTGGTGTTAATTTTAGCAGTTTCAATTGGATTTGGTACGGTTGGAAATGTAAGGGGAAATCTGCAGTAATCAGGATGCGACACTCATTAACACTTTCACAAAATACCCACTGGATTTGCATAATGTCTGCACAGATTCACTGGTGAATCTTTAATATGAGATTTCCCTTGGTTTTACTCCTCATTCAGCTCCATTTGCCCTCCCTCTCTCCTTCCACCCCAGTGAAAACTGCTGTAAACAGTTCGTAACAAAGCATAATTAAATGTACTGAATAACTAAAATATACATATAATTACCCCAAAGCTTATATAATTACATATATTATTTTGCAAATTGCAAATGTTTTCCGAGAAATTATTCTGTAAGGGAGCTAAATACTACTTGGATACAAAGGCACTCCAAGTCACCTAATAAATCTGGAGATTTCCAGAGAAATTTCTTATGGCCTGTGTATAAAAAACACCCATGGCACAGCTTACACACAGCACAGTCTGCATGCAAAATACCATTAGAAGAGTCTAGAAAATGGATAAGCCATTGAGGTGGCAAAATATTTCTGATTCTGACAAGCACAAAACTTTAAAATAATTATGCCACTATTAAGGGAGACATTTCTTACTACTGCCAATGCCCGACAATGTGGCAAGACGTAAAAAAAAATCTAGGTCACTTACGTCTTATTTGAGATGAAATACAAGCTTCTCAGGAGTCCATATTTACTATCTATTTTTAGCTGAAATATAGTACCTATTTGACTACATAGACTACATCAACTCAGGCCAAGGCAACACACGCCATTACAGCTGACAATGCAATATGTAATGGGAAGTTCACAATGAAAAAAATGTGGTGTTTTTCTCTTTTGAACTATTTAAAAAAAAAAAGCTTACCAGATTTGTAAATTCCCATTGAAGCTCAGTATTCTGACAATAAAATGTTTTTTGGTTAGCATTGGTTTTAAAACAGGATCCTTCTACAAGAATGATTGTTCTACTGTGTTCAGGATTAACAGGATACATTTAATTTTAAGTAGATTTAGTATGAGATTCAGAATAAAATTTTTAAGTAGAATTCAAATCTTTTCCCTGTCATAAATCCCTGTAAATACACATAAACGACATTTAATTTCTGGTATGCTATACTCAACCCAAACATCTGTGTATAAGATAAGCTTTGAAGTGATTTGAAGAATGTATATGTAACTGAACAGCTGTATCAGACAATGTATTATCTCACTGGCTTGCTATCTGAGCAAATTTATTGACTGAGAGTCTTACTTCATTGCTCCTACTCAACAGATCATTATCTCCCTCTGATATCCCACTGGCACATGAAAGAACTTTCTAAAGGAAAATACAGCCTGACTAAGTCCGAGGGCCAGGAAGCACTGCTGTATTTCTACTTCTGGTTAAATTCAGGTGTTCTTCATGTCTTGTTCTTTACTGAGTAGTGGAAGTATGCCAGGAAGGAACATGCATAGGTGGGGTTCTATTTGTTTTGTGGATTCTTATTAAAGTTAAATTAGAGCATCAGAATTTTGGGAATTTGCTTTTTCCTGCTGAACAACTGTAAATTGTACTGATTTTACTTGAAGTGTAGATACTCCTAATTTTTGAAATTTTCTTTCTGACTACTTTTTATTTGGGTTTTCATTAAAAAAAAAAAGCTCGATGTAAGTGGAACAAAACCTTGTTTTGTTTAGTAAGCAGAATTCTCATTCCAATGCTTTTATACTGCCAAAGCACAACTGAACACAAAGCAACATTAGATGTTGGTAAGCAAAAACTCAAGAAATTTTCTCAGACTTACCTATTTCTAAGTCTTACCCATCACGATAACTATTTGTACCAATACAAAAAAAACAACATGCCTGAAGTAATTTCAATATTCACAATAGCAACAACACACTCTGCGCCACTCCTCAAGTAATTGCCCTTGAAGAATTCAGGAGTGGACTGTTTACGACAGCAAAGCACTCTGGCAGTTGCTGGTTGCAAGACTGCAAATGTTCCACCCAAGACTGTAGGACAAGAAAAATATTAATCAAAAAAGCATTACAGCCTTTCACAGTGTACTAAGCATCCTGCTGTACTTGCACATGAACTTACTGGCCTTGTGACTGAAGTGATGGTTATTCTTGGACAACCACCGTGAAAATAGTTTGTTAGAAAATAGAAAGTCTTTACTTCTAGTTCACTAATTCAGATGGCACAATAATGACTCTTCCGAACACGATTTCTCAAAGCTGTCATATATTTTCCACTAGAGGCAATGGGTGAGAGAGACGCTAACTCTGATTTTGCGGGTGTAATCTTAGACATCAAGGTTATGAATCCTTCCCCCCTCCAATGGCAGAAAGTGAAAGAACTCATTACTTGCAATAGCGAGAGCTCTTTAACCTGGCAATGGCATAAAGATACCAGTCCATGAGTGAGGAGGCATATATAGCTTCTATACATTATTTACAGAGCTAATAAAGAGGTGGCCTGCGTCAAACAGAGCCATGTTCTCCCCTTCCCTCTGTCTAGCACAGTCAGTGCTGGCCACTCAAGAACAGTCCGGTTCGTGGAAACACAGAGCACCAGGAGAGAGGACGCACTGAACTACCCAGCACATGCAGCAGTGCTTCCAGGGGCCAGCCTGGCTGTTTCTGCTTATGGGGCTAATGGTGCTACTAAAGGAAAGACATTCTTCCAAACCTGGAAATGCTGAGTTACACTTTCATCACGATATCATGCTCATGTCCCTGCCCCACACACTAACTTCTACAAAAAACGCTTCTCCAGAGAGATCAGACTTCTTTTTAAAACCACATGAAAAGTCAGCATTACTATTTCATTCTAGTATCATTGTTTTCCCCCTCCTGATTTTACAATTATTGCTCCGGCCAAATGCCACCAAATTCTAGTATGTTCTGAGGCTCAGCTAATTTCATGGCCTTTGCTCCCCTCACTTCTCTTCAACAGAACCCTCAATCTCACCAATCAGAAAATAGTAGTGTTTATACAGCATTTTAGTTTAGGTGTTAACTTTACCTGGAAAAAAAAATGGCATTCAGACTTTGAACAAGAGAGAAGGAAGATAGTGAAAATTCAGGAGACGAGTCAGGGCAACATATTCCGCATTGACTTAAACTGCATAAAGTTAATTTGTGGATATAAAATTTTGAATGAAAATTACAGTAATAATAAAACTGCAAGTCAACTTTATATCCTGTTGCAATAAAATACTACTCAAAGGTTAAGTATGTCGTATGTCACTCTAGTGGAAAGCTAGAAAGAACAAAGAGATTTAGGAGATTAGGCTTATACATAAAATTATATTTCTATATGTGTGATATTTATATATTTATATTTTTATATATAAAATCACAGAAAGGTTCCCAAACGAATAAATTTGCTGGGGCTTTTTAAACAAAGACACTGTACCATTACTCCATCAATGCCGCATCACTCCAGGCTACTGCCTTGGGAAGCCGATGCCGAGCTGCAGGATGCTCTGCTCGTTTCCCTACTGCCCCAACAGCCCGTGTCTCCAACACGCAGGGAAGGCTGCATCCCTTACAACAAGGGGGTACAGGACGGCTGGTTTAGCACTGTGTTGAAGATCCTGGATTCTGTCACTGTTAACAATTCACGTCAGATCGTGAGTACAGAAGTAACCCATTTCTTGCCGCAAATCCCAACCTTACGACGTGGTGCTTCCGTCCATGTATTATTTGCGAAGTCTAACTGATCTAGAACCCGTAGCAGCAGAAACCGGGTATTTCTACTGAATCTAAAAAGTCATTCCCTGCAATCCTTTTCTCTGCCTTTCCATACAGGAAATAAGACTTTTATTTATCTGAGCCAGCATCAATTAGTCAAGGAGATAGGAAAGATAGTAAAGATAGTAGGTTAGGATTTAGGTAAAGAAGATTCATTTGGAGGTAACCTGATCTGAGCAGTGAAGATGGTGGCAAGTGGGGGGAATGCCTAATATTTTGAGGTGTGAACTTGTTAAGGGACAAGCAATGAGACTCCAGACAGCCTTCACTGCCCTAGACAGCCTAACGGACCAAGCACAAAAGGTAGAAGCTACAGCCAGTGGGGTGAGGACAGCTGCTGAGAGAACCAAGCAGCAAAGAAAGCACATTTCCCAGAAGCCTACTGCTAGGCTTGAGTTAATGTTGCAGCAAGAACAAACTGGGGAGAGAGAGAGATGGAGAGGAAAGGAAAACGGTTACCACTGTGTACTGCATTGCACAGTTCAAATTACTTCTCTCTCCTCTGAACATCTGCTCCACTGAATAAGCATTACATATATATTTATATACACACACATATTTAATATCGTCAATAGACAAGCAAGCACATCTTGATCATGAGTATTGGGAAAATGCAAAAGCGACAGAGATTTATTTGAATTGCAATGCCAAAAATGATGGCCAGTAATATTTTCTACAGAAGTTGTTTAGATCCGTTGTTTAAAAAGAGGTCGGAAGGCTCTGACCACCAATGCTTTGACAAGAAGGTGGCATCATCTTCTAATCAGATGGGAAGAGTAAGGCTTAATTTATAATAGATAAGACAATTTCCTGTATTCTTGTGAGTCATCACACATCATTAAGTCTTTTTTGTATTATGCTAAGAACTGTGGGTTTTGGATGATTTCACTAATTAATCTTGAAGTCAGAGTAGAATGATTTTTGGAGCACTACACCACTTCAAGATTCATCTAGTTTTATTAACATACACATCTAGAGAAGAGAGTTGACCACCTCATCAGCTCTGCTCTGGCAGCTTTATTATCGCCATTCTAATGCTCACACAGTCAGTGACTTCTTCAGCTGCTCTTCCTGACACAGATGTCTTCCTCATGCAAGTGTCACATCTACTATGCAGATTTCTCAACATACCCCTTTCAAGACTTTTTAGGTGGCTGCTCCATCTGCATCCTTAGGAGACTTACCAATATTTCAAGAGAACAGCATCTCCCATATTTCTGTTTGTTTATGTTTCTTGTAATTACACATCACCCCAAGCAAACAAACTGTTTGAGCATTGTTTTCTAACCTGTAAAGCTATGCAGTATTCATGGAAATCATATAATTAATACTGTTATTATGAAAGAATGAAACAACAAGGGTAAAATTACAACTCATCATTAACTAGAAATCTGGCATAAAACCTGAAACTAAATTAAATCTTATCTAAATGCCAGAATCAAGGAAAAGTAAAACAACACCAAAGGCAAAACTAGATTCTCTGTCCTACTTCTATTTTTTTGCATATTTACAGAACAGAAGGACAGGAAAAAAAAAAGGTATCTGAACAGTCACAAATGAATCACTTGGAACAGTAAGTGGCTGACGTGTATGAAGGGAAACTTCTCTCCACCAGAGACTCCAAAAGATAGAGCTTTCTAAATCTGCTCCAAATCTAGAATCTGAGAGCTGGGAGAATACAGCAAGATTTAATTCTCTTGATGAATCATAAACCGTATACTGATCAAGACCAATGCAATTACACAAAATGGAATAATTTTCACCATATCCAAGGAGATAAGAAATCATTTGCATGGGCAGCACTTGGTAACAACTGAACTACTGTCCATCCACCTGCGAGCCAAGACAGCCAGAAATGTAGGTGGCTATATTTCTGCAGCATCAACTGACAGCAGAATTTAGGAATTCTGTGAAAACATTCACTGAGACAAGAGGAAAAGTTTTCACAGTTTTTCAGCTGAGAACTTGAAAACAGAAGATGGGATTCCAGCTACCCTGCAGAATGAAATCAATTGGTTTGTCTTGCTCAACGGTGCAGGATGCTGTTCTGTTGACATCTGCTGCTCCAGTTATCTGGCCACCATCCTAGACATCTTTATACATAGTTCTTCTATACCCACAACAAAGCAGCTCATCTACTAGGTAGCAATACCAGAACACTAGAAATTAAAGTTTCCCAGGAAAGACATTTTCACTTGCGCCAATTCTAGTATATAAACCTTCAGATAATAAGCAGCTCAATACATCTAATACAGCTGCAATTGACTCAAATAAGCAGAAATGACATGCCTTCAATCCAGAACGACTGTCAGGCCAAGGAAAGGAAAGAACAACTGGAATTGCAGTGTAAGTCACAGTGTAAATTGCCACTGAACGATCTGGGAAGTCTGCATGATACCACCGGTGACAGTTGTTGAGCTGGCAAGAAAAGAGTTAGAAAATAATTGCTTAAAGACTGAAGACCACAGACCCGAGGACAAAGATTTGAATAGACTAAACGAAATAAGAATGGAGACACAAGGGCCAAATACAAGTTCACTTCCTAATGATAAAGAGAATAGTAGTACAAAACGTACAATCACAATGGTCAGACTCGGTGGCAAACATTGATCACTGTGATTCAATACAGTGAAAACATAATCACCATCAGGGCTGAGTTTTCGCTGAGAGTAAGGCTCAAAACGCCAGTGAAGTGATGAGCGTGCCCATCTGCGGCTCTTCAGAAGCCTTCACACCACAGGACAGTGGAAAGCAGAGAACAAAGCCAAGATTATCGATTCCAACAAGAGAATTCCATTCAGTGACTGGCAGAAGTAGAACTACTATCACAACAAACTGACTTTGGAAAAGAAAGTGATTAAATCATGAATATTTAAAGATGCAAGGCATACAATTTTACATTTCACTCACCTCTTGAGAACCTTCTACTGCACCTAGCACGGCTTTCTTTGGACAACAGAAGCAAACACAGTAATTCCAAAGCACCTTACTAAATTCACCACAGGTTTTCACACAAAAGAACACTAATAAAAGTAAACTCTTGGGTTACACCGGCCAAGATGGGGTAAGTGTATTTTAAAATTTTCTTTTTAAAAGCTTAGAGAAAAAGAGACTGCCTTAGCAGCAGAGAGGGAGGAAGCATCTAATAGCAGACATCTCTCCTGATCTGGGACAGACCAAGGACAAAATCCTCTTGCTGCTCGTACCACTGAAAATTAGAGCCTGCTACTGCAGAATGTGGGCTCTCCCGAAGTACAGCGAAAATCAAACGTGTACCAAAATCTGTGAGTTGTTCCACATAGATAAAGTCCAACACTTTAGCAGAGCCCTTATACTGGTCATGATCTTACTTTTCTTACTGCAGGTCTTTCAGTTAAGGAAAATACAAATTTATAACGGTTGATAATACTAATTTCTTAAGACACTTATAACTAAATTATCCACTAGAGAGCATAGCAACATTTTCGAACACACTCTGCTTATGTCTCCAAGTGGTAAGCGAGGTCTTTGTGGCACTCAGTGCCACTCTCCTACACAAGAAATACGCTAAACAATCTGTCAGGCAAAAGAAAGATAAGAAACATACTTTATACAACGCTTGAAGGAAAGAAGGTCAACAGACCATGAACTTTTAATGAACAAATTTCAACAGTTTACAGCCTGGTATGCAGTTCTCGGACATTCGTGATGAAAAAACTTTTTTTGCCTCATATACCTTTGTGTGTGTGTATAAATATAACAAAATATTAACAAAGAGGGAGAACACATCCTTCATTCCTACAGGAGAAACCCATAGAAGCACTGCTTATCAGCATGCTGGGCAGGAGCTGTTTTCCTTCCTGTTCTGCAATATATTCTGGTGAAGTCATGACATTTTTACGTTCCATTAAAGGAAACTTTTATCATTTATTATTTCACATTGTAATGGGCGTCCTGTAAAAGTCATCTTTCATTTATAAATATAAATAAAATGATTTTTTTGTTTTGCTTTATTTTTCCATTGCTGAGAACAAAAACACAGTACTCTGGAATCTCTCCTTTAAAACACTTGTTGAAGACTGTCATATTCCCACAGGCCTTCATCAATACATTGGTAAAGGTGTCCACAGCATCCACAAATCTGAGTAGTGCATCTCGGTGCCACAGGCAGACCAATTAGCTGTACCTCAGATTTTTGCTAAAGATGTTTTTCTTCTTTTTCTCATAAACCACTCAAACTAATCATTGCAGTAAAAAGACTAATAGCACAGGACATATTGCATTACCAGACAAACACGGAACTTGGGCTATCTAGTCAAAGTCATGCTATGCCTAACTTAGCAGTGGCCAGCTTCACACACTGAATGGAAAAGTCAGTGAAATTCTTTAAGTCTGAAATAAGCCACGTATGCGAAGCCTTGTTCCAAATATCATCAGCTACTGCTTTATAAACTGGAGAAGAGGGATTTTTATAGGCATTTCTCATTTACCTTAGCATCATGATGAAAATAAAGGAAATTAGAAAACTGACACCTACTACAGCATACGAAGGGCAAGTGCTAGGAAAGCACTCACTGTCCATGGGAATCGTAAGCAGCAGAGTCAGCTGTGAGCATGGCAAGTCACTTGACAACCATAACTGCAAACAAAGAGGAACGCATAGCAAGGTGGAGAAAATCCAAGTTCAGCAAAAAGGGACAAACACATAGCACGACAAAGTTGCTTCTTGAGTATAAAAGCTAACAGAGATTTCCACCTCTCAAATTAACAGGGCATTAAAATACCATACAATAGAGATTACCTAAGTGCCAAATGCCATATAAGCACTCAGTGCCATTTCTTTGGGGTTTATTTTTCAACAGTAGGTATTATAATTTAACACGTCTGATTTTAAGCAGTTTTAATGGCAGCATTCACATAACATTAGAATCATGTTTAAGTACCATAATCAAACCCTCAAACGAAAAAATTATTTATTTAGGTGGCATGATGTTTCAGAGTTAAGCTATTCTAGTAAAAGTGATCACTCTCTGCTAATTTATTCATAAACTCACATATATTACAATCTAATTTTCATTTTCTGAAATCTCAATTTAAAACCACTGTCGCTGCGGTTTTTATTTTAGGTATTAGTATATGCCTATACAGCTGGGAAAAAATACAGATAAGTAGAAGCAAGAAACATGAAATACGAGGTTTTATCAGTACAATCTACCATTATGAGTAACTCACGATACATGTAGGTTAACCAATTTATCAAATCCTCCTCTGCACCAAGAAATATCTTTTAATACTCATAGACCTGACTTCCTTTTTCTGCATTTTAAACATACTCATGGAATCTCCTTAGTCACAAAGGGTGGGTGTAGGGGTGGTAGCTGAAGTGGCTTACTCAGCAGCACACTGCAAAGTAAGGCTAGAAAACAGCAGCAATCGCCAGACCCTACTTTGAGAGCAGGTTTGCGATGCAGGCTTCAGCGAAAAAGCTCAGCCTTCAGCTGATTTCTGAGCACTAGGTAAAACAGTTATTTGCAACATAAAGTGTCCAGGTCACAGGAGCAAAGCTTCTTTGAAGGGGGGGAAAATTTACCGGCTGGAGATCAAGTACGGACCCATGGTTATTAGAGCCGCAGCTCGTTCACCTGTACGGTTCTCATGAGTATTTTGGCTCTGCAAGAGTTGATGAGCAGAGTTTAACATCCTGCTGGGAAAATAATAGGTTCTATATCCACATGTGGATTGTTTTAATTCTTCTAGGGAAGAAAACCCTCTGTAGGTGCAAAGCCTCACACGAAATTATACTTTTAATAAAGCATTTGGGCGCAAAAAGAATGATACTGACTTTCCATCTCAGTTAAAGATAGGCTTATGCTGGAAAAACTTGTTCTTATGGGAGGGAAGAAAGCTGAAGGGCCTAAGCCTTATGTGTATAGTATATTTGGCACCTCTACATATTTTTATATATACACACACACATAGGGCATGAAAAAAACCCCACATAATAAGATGTTGTTGCAGAATAAGTTCTTTCGTTAAAAAAAAAACAACAAAAACAAAACATTAAAACCATAAAATATATATTGTTGGCATTATTGTCTTTACTTCTGTGTCCCATATACATAGAATATAAACAGCAAAATTTAGAATTTTCTTTTGCCTAGTTGCAAACATTTTAATTACTATTTTTTTCAAAATCAGATTAATGATTCAATGTCATCAGCAAATGAGTCACATGATGTGTCAGCTAGCCAGTTATCGGTTTTGCTTTTTTTAAAGTAGATCATTGATTATTCTTGAAACAAGGTAAAGTTCAATGTCCCCATCACTGGAAATCTAACGTAATAAATAAAGTTCTGTATGTTTGATGGCCACTCGCTCAGATTTTATGTACTTTTTTCCTAGTCAAAGTGTCACCGAGATCAAAATGGCCATGAACATTAAGATACAGTTCACTATAAGCTGAAGGTCCGTCCTCGCAAGCAGATAGCATAACTAATCAGTTAGTAAGGAATCACATATTATTTCGTTGGAAAAGCATGAACAAAAGTGGATTTATCTTCTTTTAAAAGATACTTTGCTTTCATTTAAATTACTGGTTTTAATATTGCCAGAAGTGACTCAAAATACCAGAATTTTTAGACAGCCTTACCATAACAACAATTTAAGTAAATCTGGACTAACACAGGAATTTTATTGTTCAGCAAAATTCTGTCCCTCTGCATCATAATAAGGATCGGTTCAACTGCATCATACCAAAAGAAGACCTCACATGAGTGTGAGGAGAAACTCCATTTGTGCAAATTATCCTGAGGAGACACCGCACGTCTGGTTTGAAACACGAACCCAGCCCCGGGTGTTTGCACGGGCTGCTGACCCAGTGCTGCAGGACCCCAGGCCCAGGGCAGGGCAGCACACCCCAGGATGCTAACGCAGGGCCGAGAATTGAGCAGGCAGCACCGGCCCAGAGCCCGGCAAGGCCGGCTCTTCTGCGCGGGCAGGACTGCGCGACGCCTGCCACAGCAGCCCAGGCAGGCACAGGAAAGCAGCTCTAGTAACTCAGCAAGGAGAAAAGTACACTTCTGACACCCTGGAGAGGTGGTATTTTGAGCTTATCAGTGTGGGCTCAAAAACGAGAAGCTGGATAAAAAGATGTAACAATCACTCTCTTAAACTTCACCTTTTTCTAGCTTGCCAGGTGACTTTTGTACCTTTGAGGCTAGCAGTGCTGAACAAGAGGCTCTGCGCTCAGATCTGTTCCAAATAAACCACCAGAGACTCACAAACCAAGGCCGATGTGTACCACGAAGCTTGAGGTCACTCCACAGAACGTGGTGGCTGGATTCAGTACTGAAGCTGAGCCCACTGCAAAACGTTAGTTGATAAAAAAACCTTTTAAAATACTCAGCTCTGAAGTAAAAATTTTTATTTATACCAACTATGTATAGTCAGGCTCAGCAGTAGAGTTGAAGCCACTTTCTGACGCAAAGCCTGAAGAGCTGACAGACAACTGTTTTACATCAGGTTCACGGCTCTGTGCCACACGGCTGCTCTGCAAGGGAGAGCGAGCCACACCTGTCAAACACAATCAAGCAAATCAGCGTACCATCAATAGGATGTAAAACGATTCCAGCTCCGAAATCCTGTGCTGAGAATCCCAAGAGCTATAATTCACCAAACAAAAACTTTTGAATCTTGGAAAAACAAGGAAGCTATCTTAACACAATCACATTTTTTAATAAGAAAGCTCAGCTCATCAATACACAAAAATTTTGTGAAGAATTAATTTTAATGAGCCCCTCTGCAAGCTCCAGATTACCCATCTCAGTTTTTTGCAATGCAAACAGCAGTCTCATTTCTCTGAAGAATTTAGAAACATTTTTTATCTTAAGCTTTCCACAAATACTACTTTTGTGTAAATTGAGAAAAGTGTATGTACAGTATCATTTAGCAACATTAACAGAATTGTTTTTACACTGATGCCACTAAAATAAACTCAAAATATACATAGCACTAAGGCTCTTTTTTTTTTTTCCCCTCCTGTCTAGGCACCCAATAAAGTGGTTCTTCGCATCTACTTCATATAAAGTTTGACACAAATTTAGGCAACTCTAGATCTACCTATATTTCACAGTTTAAATGTTTGTAGCGAAGAACTTGTGAAGAATTAACTGTGCGTGCTTCAACATCCTACCAGCACAACATTACACCAGCACTTTTCAAAGCAACAAAAGGCGGTGTAAAAGCAGTAGGATAACCCAGCCAGCCCATGCAAGCAGCCACGTATTCCAGGGTGTGCAGGCTATTTCTTATAATAGTAAGACAGTATTTTGCAAAACAGAATTGAGAATGATACACTAGAAAAGTGTTATTTTACTACTGCTGTTTAAATTATGGCCTAATGCAGTGTTTCAACAAGAAGTACAAAAATCTAACCTTGTCACAAACTGTTGTCCTCCTTTACACTGTTGAAAGGGGAGGTGGGAAAGGAGGGAGAAAAAAAAAAGAGAAGAGAGAAAAAAAGATACACGTATCTTCTGGATAAAAGCACCTAATCCCAGTTTAGCCCTGGTACAATAACTCTTCTCAAAGAGCAACGTAAGGGGAAGTAATTTCATAGCTAGGTCTTACTAGGAGACTGAATATATGGATTCCATTAACTGAATACATAGCTGTGGAGTCCATTAATTTGTGCTGGCAATGCGATGTTTGGCAGGGGTGATGCTGGTATTTCTTAAGCGAACGGGCCATCAACTGCACGGCACGCTGGGGAGTATTAGTTTCCTAGGATTATTATGAGAAGCTAATGGAAATGCTGATAATGTTTATTGGGTTGGTTAGTGGTGTATGCAAAGTTACCTGAAGGGTGCTTAGGAACAGGAAAATATCAGTACTGATGATTTGAGTTGAAATCCTATTATCAAATGCCACCAACAGAACAGGGGACCTGCGGTATGTTGAGCTCATCACTTGAAGCTGTCACTGTCCTGTATTACACTTTCCTGGATGTGGTCTGGAATGGGGAGCAGAAAGCAGGCAAGGCTGTCGCACAGCTGCCTGCTCGGCAGTCGCCACAGCAGCCCTGCGGAGTCAGCCGAAAGCCACAGGCCCGTGTCGGCCCACGGCTCAGCGCACGGCGAGGGAATCCAGACCGCGACAGGCCTGACAAACGCACGGGAGCCACGTGGCAGCTGTGCTCCTGGCACCTACGGAACTGGTCCCCAATCTTTGTGAAGCTTTCTGCTTCTGTGAACCTCTTTCTTCCTCTCCCCCGCTTCTAAAAACTCCAAAGGAACACTGTAAAATATTATACCTATGTCACTCCACTCTTCTGACCTAACCCTGTTTTCTTCTGCACTTTTTCCCCTTAATATTGCATTGTACTCTTCTTAAAAGGTTCACTAATTAATTTGTACTGCTAATGACTGTCAGACAAAATTTCTGGAAAGAGACAGTTACAGAATACTGGGTTTTTTCTTTGTTTGCCCAACAGTGCTGCTCATGAACGTGCCATATTTAAGATCACTGCATCAAGTGGGGAAAGATACATAAGTAGTTGAGATTACCAAAGTAACTGAAAGTTGACAGACAATAAAAAAAATAATTGTGCCTGTGTTTTGCAGCAGTAAGAATCTATGTATCTTCTTCACACTGCTTCAAAGGGTGAAACTCTTACTTGGGTACAACAAATGAGATACCAGCTCATCAGCTTTAGTAAAGGTTGAAAAACTGGCTCCTGGCAATGAAAATACATCATTTTAAGGTGTTTAATTTATTTTCTTTATTCAGTGTTATTAGGTTCTGGTACTTTTCTGCAGCATATCAAGTCTCTACAAACCACAGTATCACTCTGGCCAATCTGTAATAACGTGACTATCTGGAGTACGTTCCATCTTTTGCATGAAGTCATCAAACTCAACTACAAAGTGAGCAAAAGACCGAAAAGCCAAACCAGCGACGCAGAGCTGGTGTCAGGGTGTCAGTGGAGCTGCCACAGGTACTGCGGTGTGAAGCTGAAGCACTTCAGAAACTTAGAACACGCAGAGCAGCCCATTACCAGCCCACACGCAGCAGTACAGGACCGGCATCATTTACAGGGACTGTACCACGGTAAGAGGCCCCAAGTTTGACCTGTCTCTCCCCTGCCACCTTGGTTTTTATTATTCATGTTGTTGATGCAATTCAAATATGCACACACTGAGGTTTTTTTCCCCCCTTTCAAAATAAGCACTCTTCTGTACTGTTTTATAAATGTCAGTACCTTCGAAATCATTACAGAACCAAAACAAAAAAATGCAACACATGCGTATAGCAGAGAAACAAACTGCAGAAAGAAACACGTTTCATTATTTAATGGCATGAATAATGAATTAAAAATTATGTTTAAATTATGTTGAAGGTCATAGAAAAAGCCTCAAAGACAGACAGTTAAACAGACATAAAAAGGAAGATTTAAATAGGTGATCTTTTAGTATTCTAGCAAAAACAGTCTGTCTTTCACTCTTTATTTATATTAAAATACCACTCAGTGACTGACCTTTTTAACATGGCCTGAGGGAGCAGAGTATGATCTTCTTAGAAAAGAAGTGATGTTAAAAGAGCAATACTATTAAAAAGTAGAAGAAGATAGAACCCACAGATTAAAATTTGTTTGCTTAGGAAGATTAACTTTTATGGAAAGGCTGTCCTTACTGTTACAAGCATAGAACCTACTGCTGTTACCTTTTTGTTAACTAGTTTATGGACTGTGTTAATAAAGACTGCTCACAGAGTCCTTACAAACAAACAGATCAGAAAAGCCAAATCACAGGTTTTCCGAGATTTCAGCAAAAGTGTCCCTTCTTCTCAGCATCTTACTTGGAGGCCAGCTGTCACAGAGAAGGACTTCCCTAGCTGCCTTTTCCTGAACATTGCTTTAAATTTTGTACTTCAGTTTAACACCCTGACTTCTATATATCTATGTAGACAGGTCAAAGATCCTGCCAAAAAATTAAAGTAGAGGGCAAGACTTTGGCATTCTGGAAAGTTCATAGGAAGATATCTGAGACTGTAGGGTAATTGTTGCATCGCTGTAAAGACTTCAACATTGTTATGAGGGAACACAGATACGGCTCTTTAAAAACCTTCACCCGACTTTGGATCTTTGGTACTAGAACACTCCAAGTCCCTCTCCAAAAATCGTACTTCCCTTGATCTAAACAGAGTGTATCTCTAGAGATAGGAAGACAGACATAGAAATGACTAATGGCTAACCTCCCACCAAGTATTAAACCGCTAAATCTAATTACTGATTTATTCTTTTCAAGAACTTTCAATAGAGGGTGTATATATATATATACACCTATACGAACCATAGAGCAAAGAGCAGGGCGTGCTACACCTCTATTCAGCATTTTGCCACTGACATCGAAATGGGCTGAGCTGGTCCCACACTCACCATCCCCGCTCGCTATCACCACAGCAGTCGCTGTGGACTGTCACATAATTAAAACATTGTCATTTGAAAATTATACACTTCACTGCTTGAAAATTGAGAAACGCGGTCCTTTGTCGCTATATTTCCATATGGAAAAAGCATCGCTATTACAATTTATAGGAAATACATATAAATAGATGCCTGGCAAAACCTAGGGTACGTTGCGTCCTTGACTTTACTGAACTTGACTGGTGTATCAATTAGTATATTACTAATAAAACATAAAACACTAGAAGAATAAACTGCATTCAATGAAGCAACCAAAACCTCACATCCCTCATGTCATGAATAATGTGTTATTAACGAGAACACTTCAAAATGAAAGTGCGCAGGAAATCACGCGCTACTGTCTTCCTAAAAGAATCCTGGACGAAAAGCCTCCATTCAGACTATTTGAATGTTCAAATACTAAACATGCAAAGATTTAAAAACTGAGTCAAAGCTACAGCTTTTTTAACTTCTTTGGACCTCACTATTCAACTGTTGACATAGGGGCAACCTATCCACCATGTATATGGATATATGATATTCTATAATGTTCTGAGTAACAGAGATCCTGTTTGAAATCTGTTGGCTTGTCCACTAATGACATCGAATTTGCTCCATATGCTTCAAGATGAGGGCTATTATACTAAAAAAAAGAATAAAGTGGACGCCTTCCAGTTCTTTTGCTGCAGAGATGGAAATAAGCACCATTGAAATCAGGCCTAGCCTTCTAAAATCACATTTGTATTTATGCATTTCAGCCTCCTCATGAGCAAAATAAAACCCAAAGTTACCAGCCAGGCTAGGAAGTGTACACCATTCACTTGGTATACAGTAGATGCACTGTAAATATTTTTTGCTATTTTAATTTATGGCTGGAAAGGGACTAAGCCATCAACTATTTTTTAAGTTGTTTCAGTTCTGCGCTCTAAAATTAAGTCAGTGCTGAGAGTTGGATGGATTTCTAAAAACAAGCATTTCTAGGAATTTATACACACGGTTTCATTTAACTTGCTGGATTTTTTTCCCCATCTTTACTGAAGTATTGAAAAAAAAATTCTCTGGTGATGGGAAACACACACAAATATAAGCTTTTCCTTTCCAGATCTCAATACAATTCATCAGAGCAATTAGTCTATTCCAAAAAAACGAAACAACAAATCACATGTACTTACCTATCCCTGAAGTATGTAAGAATAATTTGAACAGTTCTAACCCTTCTCCACTGCAAAGTAGTCCTGGATTTTTTGGTATACAGAATGGCGCTGACTATCTTTCTGTAACAAACTCTTTTTGAATACTGCAATACTGAAAATCTTCTGTCCTACAGAAGTTTTAAGTTCTCTACATGCAGAAGTAACTGCAACAAGAGAAAATCATCACAAAATGAGAGAATTGAGTTGTATCTCTGAAGATTCAGAAAACAGATACAGGATTTTTTTTTTTAAATTAGAATGTGTTTCCGTAAGATTAGGTTGGATCAATCTGTTTTTAGATTATCATGGAAACGTCACCAAAATTATTTCTTCTTCTGTATTTTTATATAGGAGTTTTAAAAAAGAGTCTCCCAAGTTTAGCTAAAGACATCAAATCCATGGTGAGGTAGGGCTTTCTTGATTTTGAATTCAAAGTATTATACATTGCTGGCTTGCTAGAAACTCTAGTTCTGTTCACTCCTATTTGGAGATAAAACCAACTTATTGAATTGTGAATTAAAATACCGGTATCATGCCTTTCTGACGAAGCACGGAAGAGCCTTCACTTACGAGAAAACCAAAGCTACTCTCCAGTTGTGTGAATAGCACTTTAATAGCACTTTCCTCGGAGTATGTTGGAGATGCTCCCAGAGATCTTAAATATCAAAAGTTGTATAAAAATTAATTCCAAAGAAGGCGGTATAAGAGTGGGAAGGAAGGATCAGAGGTGAGTACAAGCCAGTTTAATTTGCAGGTATCGAAGAGGACTTCATACCAATGACATGAATAAGGACAACAAAATGTTAACGAAAAAACACTGTCAGTAATGATACATTTAGATAAATGGCAAATGTAGTTGCATGAACTCTACCATTACTACTTCAATCACAGTTATACTTCAACTTTGGGGAGCTAATTTCATTTATAAATTCTCCCGCTGCATATCAATTATTAGTAGCATTACTAACTGTTAGGCGTAGAACTGCTGTGCTAGGGTGACTGATTGTCTGACATTAGCTCTAACCAGAGAAGAGTTGCAAACCACTTTAAATGCCAAAAAACTGCAAAAATAATGGGCATAAGCACCATTTCTGTTCCTGCAACTTCTCTGACTTCCTGCTAATTCATTATTCTGTCTTTCCATTGCTCCATTGTCTGACTTATAAATATCAACGCCAAAGAGTATCCACCTTCCTTACAGAGAGTTTCCAGAGTATTTGTTGTTAGAATTACCTTACTGAAAAATCAGAGTTAATTCCCTGAGCATAATATTTGCTGTTGGTCTATTATTCCAAGATCAGCATCAAATTTGGATTTAAAGGAATTAAAATCAATCCTTTAAACACAGTGCTTCAATTGAAGGAAAAGAAGAAAACCCCAGCATCAGTCTTTCTATAGAAATTTCACAGTGCGGCTCCAGCAATGAGCAAAGGAGGTTAGCAAGGCTTCTCTAGGGATGCTGTAAGCATGGCTGGTGTTCCCATCCAATCACACCATGCCCTGACCAAGTACCAGCAAGATATACAGTGGCGGCCTCCTGGATATGCAGACCAAATGCTAACTGCCTGTGACACTGACTTGTTTCAAGCCTCTTCTAGTGCTGCCACTATCAGTGTTCTATTTGTATAGTAGAATAACATGAAATATTGATTCTAGAGTGTTTATCAACTGGACCTGTTCGAAATACTCTTCCTACAAAGTTCAGCACTATTTCTCATGCAGAACCAGTGCTGTATATTTCCTCAGAGAGCTACTTGTTCTCTCACAGTGCTTCTAATTCCTTTCTTGAGACAGAAGCAGTAACTTCTCAAAATCTAGAAACAGTGAAAAAAGATGCAAATAGTATTTTCTGAAATGGTATAAATTGCACTTTGTACTGATTTAAAAGATACTCGCTACGACAGAATGACTTTAAAAAACAACGTCTCTTGTATTCTGGCTTCAGTCACCAGTCTGAAATCTATACCAGGGCTAGGCAACGATCAACAATTTCTAATTGCAAAATAAAAATTACTAAATATTCTTGGCACTTTTTTTGTATAACATATTTTGGTCACTTTGTGGGTGACGTTATTCTGGAAGTAGGGTGTGTAGTGTGACAGCTCTAGGAGCGCCCGTCTCTGTGAAATGCACGTCTTGGTGCCTTAGCGCAATATCACAGCGTATTACTGAAGAGTTAACACCGAGATCCAGGCAGAGCCAGTATTCATTGTCAGACCGAAAGTCTCCATCTGTACACATCAAAATAGTTACACATACTTCTGCAACACTACTGTGGATTTCTAGTATAATCTGCTGATCATACTATGGGATATTACCACAAGAATTACAGCTAAAACAAACAACAAAAATCAATGGAACATACTCCACGACAGCAGACAAAGACATCATCTTCCCCTCTGCTTTTACTTGTAATTTTAACGAAGCACAGCACTTTTATTCATTATTTATCGAATTTAAAATTGAGCTAATCACTCAAGTCACTGCTGTCACAGAACTGGTATTTATACAGATAATAGCATACTCATGAGGGTGGATTACCTTACAGTTAGCTCTAGACCTCATCATTCCAAAGCAGACAAATTAACAGGGATGGCTCTTGTTAAAATTCAAAGCTGACTTTGCTTACTGTTCTCTCAGCATGTCAAAAATTCATTATATTGATGTATTTATAAAATCTATGAAATCCAAAAATTAACTTGCAAACTTACCCTCCAAAAGATTGACGATGGCCTAATGATTCAAGGCTTTATTATTTATGATATTCAACTCACACATTTATTACTGTTTTAGACTTGACCAGGGTAAACACATGGTTTAATGAAGTTCCCTAAACCTTTCTGTCCAAAAGAATCATGAGCAAGTGAAAGGAACACCATGCAACAATAGGAAAAAAAATCTGAATAATAAGATGAGTTCTTATGTGGAAGCTCAATATCAAACACAAAGTCCCATAAAATCTGTATGCTCGTAATTTTTTTAAATATAAAAACCAAGCCAAATCATTGAATGCAGAAATGAAAGGTATCACTTTTATCTCAAAAATTACTTTACTACAATGCAGATGTGTTGCAAGGAGACATTCAGAATATCTTCATAGTATCGCAGAATGGTAGGGGTAGAGATTATCTAGTCCAACCCGCCTGCTGAAGCAGGGTCACCCAGAGCAGGCTGCACAGGACTGCGTCCACAGGTTGGTCCTGAATATCTCCAGAGAAGGAGACTCCACAACCTCCCTGGGCAGTCTGTTCCAGGGCTCTGACACCCTCAGAGGCAAGAAGTTCTTCCTCATGTTCAGACGGAACTTCCTGTGCTTCAGTTTGTGCCCATTGCCCCTTGTCCTGTCACTGGGCAC
>Ga0065711_1003692_pt1 | contig 26770 bp, 22 predicted proteins | sample Hoacrofraction12_FD_59098 | JGI IMG/M metagenome (GOLD analysis project Ga0065711, IMG submission 59098) | Hoatzin crop microbial communities from Cojedes, Venezuela - Epithelial fraction 12 v2 (version 2) | ecosystem: Host-associated > Birds > Digestive system > Esophagus > Crop | place... | reverse complement strand
GTCTTGAATATCTCCAGAGAAGGAGACTCCACAACCTCCCTGGGCAGCCTGTGCCAGTGCTCCATCACCCTCAGAGGGAAGAAGTTCTTCCTCATGTTCAGACAGAACTTCCTCTGCTTCAGTTTGTGCCTGTTGCCCCTTGTCCTGTCGCTGGGCACCACTGAAAGGTCTGGCAACACCAACTCCTCCCGACAGCCTGAAGAGCCAAAAGGGAGTTTGCTGCTGCTCCCCTGCCAAGGGACGGGGAGGAGAAGCAGAGTTTAGCCCCAAGGTGCTGTGCACGCTCCCTCTGGCGCCAGGTGAGCAGCCGCTGCAACAAGTCTTCCTTGGCAGCTCAGTGCCCCAAGCAGGCTGCTGACACCACACAGAGCAGGCCAGTGAGTGCTGGCCTTGCCCACAAGCTCCTGGCAAGCAGGGCTCCTTTTCTGGGCAGCAAAATAAATGCCCTAATTAGCTACAGCTAGCTTCACCTCTTCATGGAAAGTAGCACTACCCCAGGCACCCACGCGCACAGCAGCACGGAGCACATGCAAGGTGCCGGGGTGGGATGGGGGTTTGGTGCTTCCACAGAGGTGGGATCTTCTCTTCTGCCCCTCTACAAGCCTTGGGGCCCTTCACAAAACCATCTGCTCCCTCTGAAAGAGTGTAGCAGAGGCAGTGCTTTGCCCTGCTGAGAGATGTAGGGTCCCAGCTCCCACTTAGCCCAGACCTCAGTGACAACTAATTGCTTCAACAGCTGTCTTTGAGGGAGGTAAGACATCGTGCATTGCTCTTGCCTGTCAGTCACCAAGAGACAGGAGGAGCTGGGAGCCAGAAGTTTCTCCTAACCACATTTTGTACCATTTCTTTTCCAGTCTGGCTCCCTTGCCCATGGATCAACAGCCCTCACAGTTATTTATATTCAAGGAGGAACACTGATTTCATAGGATCTTTCAGAGACCAGATCTATTAGCGTCTTGGGGACGTTAAATCCTACGTATTTCTCTTCACTAGGACCTTCAGAGAAGCAGCTGTTGGTTGTGCCTTCAGCTTCCCCATTATCAAACAGGAGATCAATTAGCATAGATGTTTGTCACTTCCCAAGATTCATAGGTTTTCTAGATCTCAGCAGTTTATTACACATCAGTACTTTAACTTTTCTATTACAGCCTAAAGGACAGGCTTTACGAAGCCACAATAAAGATATGACAGCTATATTTGCTACTGTAGTTGAGATTTGGAGGAAAGCTTTGTTTGTTATAAAATGGCATCCACAGAAGAACTGCAATGAATCAGATGTGTTCTTGAAGACAGATAAGGATATATTCATACGCAAGAATCAAAGAGATCCTCTCACGAAGTCAGTAAAGATGGTATCAGTCAGAGAAGAACTTGTGCTCCTGTGCTGAAGAGATGAGTAAGGAATTCATAGATCAGGCAAATGAGGAATGAATAACATGCAGCTGGGAACCACAAAGAGCAGTCATTATGGAAATGGTCTCTTCGTGGGCCTCTCAGTCAAGGTCATACAAACATCTGCTTTACATCTTCTGGAGAAGTGAAACTGCTGCTTTCTGAAGAGAGAATAAAAACCTCTGTGCAATTCTCAAGTCTTAAAACCCTGACCCCGTCCTAGAAATGCCTGGTAAGTTCAGTCTCCAAGTCTCTTTAAACCTTGGCTGTTCTGCGGAAACAATGATCTGTCTTATGGGTGCCACAGACAACCGTGGCTTGTGTAATATAACCCTTTGGCCAACAGAAGCTGGAGGACATAAGTCATTTCAGCCCATGTGCACCTGCAAAGTTACATCTGCTATGCTGTTGGCACTAATCTGAGCTGGTTTTTAACTGGTGGCCTACAGGTGAAAAGCTCTGCATTCTCCTACTCTGAGCTACCCGTTTGCTCAGATTCAATATTTTATGTTCCCTGTGGTGTTGGTGTTCACGCAATATTTAATGGATGCGTACGATGCTTTGTGGATCACAGCGTGTTACCTATTTCTGCAGAAGTAGTGTAAACCATGGCCACCTGAAAGATCTAATGCCATGCTTGTAAAATGCATGTTATATTGCATGTAAACATGAACCCTATGCAATTATTTATAGAACAACACGCCTTACTGCAGGCAGGCTAAGGTAGAGTGCTGCAACTCCTCTGAAGCACTTAGTGCAGTTTCAATCTGTGTCACTGCTGTGAAGTCACCACCCCCAAACTGGTAAGTCATTGCTTGACATTTTAATTCTTACATACAAAGAAAAAAACTTTTAATGGGTCACAACAACAATATTGCTAGCTCACAAGAAAGGGAGTAACTACTACAATTGTATTATGGTTACATTTTTAGCAAAAATCGGGTAGGCTGTGGTTCCCATTTAAATTAGCAGGAATTCAGCCGTCGACCTGGAGTGGAAGTAGAACCAGGAAATGCAGGTTTTTAGGAGAAAACAAAATGTCTCCAGAATCAATTTTATGATGCTGTGATTTTTTCTTCATGTTCTTATTCCCTTTGTGATTATGATCGTCACCAGCTCCAGGCAGCTGGAACAGGATTTGTTCAGCATCTTCTATTGGAAGCACTTTTGGAAGAAAGGCAGGAGTTTGATTAAGTTTCTTATTTTATTGTACTGAAAAGCATGTGCTGCCATGGAAAGTTTAGATTTCCAGTGAAAGCTATTTTGCCCAAACTAATGTTTTTTCAGCCAGACCCCTTCAATTTTTTGTTCTTGCTGTTTTGGTTGTGTCTGACCAGACCAAGGCAGCAGATATATCCAGTGAAATTAAAGTACAAAATCCTGTTAGTACGTGCAAAAAGATCCTCTGAAAAATTCCAGGTTTTGTTTGCTTTTTGTTACTATATAGACAAAAAACCCCCCATATACACCCTGGACGCATTTCATTCCTTTCTATGGGGTGTTGTGTCAGAAGATAGTCCTAATGCTGACGTATCTTTCCCTGTATCTATGTTTGTGCTTGGTTTTGTGTTTCAGTGTTTTTAATTAGCCATAAAAACTACATGTATTTTTTGCAGCAAGAACAATTTGGCTATGGTTTCCAGGAAAAACACTCTATGACTATCATCACAAAATCAAGCAAAAGAGAAGTAGTTTTTATTTGCTTCCAAATCGTGTTAGTACCTGGGTTATGGAAACGTACAGCTCCGTGGGTGAGCATGCCGTTACATGGCATCACAGAGACGGGATATGGAGAGTTTGTGTGAATCACCATCATCTGTCAGCCATGGGGGACACGTTGGTAATGCCCACAAATAATGCTTGTCCCACGTGGCTGGGCAGGGGAAAGTAACGGCAAGGAACAGAAGGGAACAGCCACAGCTGCTTTACTGCTGTCCCTGTAAATCCACTCTTCATATTATTCCCCAAACCAACAGAGTAGCTGTAATTGAAATTATTTTTAATTTATCACCTTAGTTCAGTTACACAAAAAAGTTGTTCTCAGTCTTAAGTACTGACAGGTGCTTGCTACAGTGAAATAGTATATTGAAGGCAAGAGAGTAACCAGGGTAGAATGAATTGCTCTGATTCTCTGGACCGAAGGGACAAAATCCTTCCTTCCAGCAGGATTTAGCCCTCTGTGGGTAACATTTTACTCTCTGTGCTCCATGCAGAGAAAATATGAAGCAACACCAATTCTCCCTGCTGCATTATCTACGGGCAGACTCCATTTTCAAACTGCAAAGCAGCACACAAAAGAAAAAACAGTGAGCATCAAACCCCTTGGAGTTAGTAAAGAACATCATGGCAGAAAGAAAGGAAGAAATAAAAATCTTCATTACATCCCATTTTGACCAAAAAACCCTAATGCTGGTTGCTTGAAAAAAAACCTCACCAAACAAAAACGACTTGCTTGATAAAGTCACAGAAAACACTGCCCACAGGAACATTAATAGTACACTCAGTGAAACTGTGTACATTGCATTTGGCCACAGTATTTTCTGCCGTACAGAACAGTGAGTGCTAAACACAGAAGATTTTGTCACTCAAAGCAACTGCAATAGCTAATAACGCAGCAGAAGTATGAATACTGATGCAAATCTTAACTGTAAAAAGCTATTTGCAATCTGCAACAGTGAGTGAAGCACAGCAGAGCTAATGAAGGTCATTACTGCGATGTCATGCTAACCTTCTTCCCATCTTCTCACAAACCTCTCTCAGGCAGGTTTGCTATTAGAGAGCTGGCTCATCTGGCAGGCTGAACTCCTGCTTTCAGTACGGTGAGCTCAGAGCCTGGTTTCCCGTATGGAAAGATCTTTCTGAGGATCTTTCCAAAGCAAGCAAGCACATAATCCCCCAAGACCTTCTGCCAGCTCTCCCCTGCCCAGCCCCTCCAGCAGCCTGGGCAGGAGGATGGGGGTGTGTAAAGCAGCAGAGAGCCGCTACACTTACGTTAGCATAAACATCCGCCAGATTTGCTGCTAGGGATCCCAGCAGCACCCGCCTTGGGACAGGCATTAGGAAGGACAAAGCTGTCTTGATGGAGCTTAGGAGTGTGTCAGCTCCCATCACTGCAGGTCAGTTAAGTGCTGTAAACTTTTACTAACCTCGTAGAGAAGCTACGTGCTCAGACAGCAAGTACCCACAGAAGCATACCGATAGGATGATGGCTGTTTGCTGAGCCTTAGCAATGATACCTTTGATGCTAAATAAAATTTGGGCCTCTGAGGACAAACTGTGGTCATATAATTGTGAAAACAGATCTCCTTTCCCTTGCAGTAAAGGATCACGCAATTAATGCAAGCACTAATTAAAATTTAAATAATTGATAATATTATTGCTAAGGAACTATATATAGCAATGTCAAGAGGCCTAGAAAATCTGTCAGTAATTGAACTAACTGTGTCTAAGGAGCAGCACTAAGCAATCTTCCCACATGCACACCTGAAACAAACAGTTCCTGGCCCAACAACGGCAGTAACAGAGGAAATGGTGCAGGAGAGAACAGAATAATGTTAAATAAGGAACAGGGTCACGTGGCCTGAAGTTGTTAATCAGAAGAGCCACAAGCAGCTCAGCTGCATGAAATGAAGGTAGTGATCTGTGCCATGCAAAGCAGTGGAACAGATGAGGACTATAATGAGAGCAAAGAACATTTTATAACATTTGAAATGGAATGGAAAGTTTAGCTGTGGAGTCGAAATGAGCGTAAGAGCACCCTGTCCATTACTTTAGGTCTTTAACATGTGAACAGTCGAGTAGTGCTGACAACCAGCCACCACAGCGACAAGGTGGATTTAATGACTAAATGCTCTGGAGTAAGCGAGGGCATAGTGATGGCCAGAGGGAGATAATCAACAGGACGTTGGCTTGGTACCTCTGTTAATGAGAGGTCAAGCACCAGCGGCCAAAGCGGAGAAATGGAACAAGCCTCCTGTTGTTTCAAGACCACTGCATTACTGGCCAAAAGCAAAGAACAGTCACAGGACCTCAAAGCTCGTGTGTCTCTCTGAACACTTCTCACCTGTTCAAGACTGACTTACTTCACCTGCTCTGTATCCAACACCTTCTTCCCTGTTTTCTAACATCAGAAATCTCATGGTGAAACCTCTTTCCCTTGTCTGCGAGGCTCTTTCCTTGTCTGGCATTCATAAGTGATTACATATGGAATGAAAGCTCTTAGGAGTGGGGAGAGGTACAAGAAACTCTGTTATTGGTGATCATCATGAACAATTTACATAGGAACTTAGAGCAGTGCTGCTCAAACCCAGGCTCCTGTTGCTATTAAAAAGAATTACTATTTAATGACCTTCTGTTTTCATTAATGGTGTGAGATTAAGGCTGCTTGCCACCAGGTGAATACTAATAGAAAATCTTTAAGCAAATGAGGCCCTCATTCCCTTAATTTTAATGTATGATAGGACAAAACGTGCTTCCTTATTCTCCATTTTGTCAAGCAGAAGCTTCACTGCAGACTCTTTGCTTCAGCAATTGAAAGCATTTAGTTTTACTTTGCACCCTTTCCTTGAAGATTTTATTTGGAGGAAAAAGTTTTCTGATAAAAACTGAAAAGAAACATTATGGTGAAATAATTAACTGCACAGAAAGCTCCTTTCAGTTCAAATATTCCACTGCAGTGTGTGAACTGAGGGAGAACCAGAGAAATGAGCCTAGCTCAAATCAAACATGAGGCTGACAGGTGAAGCTTACTGGTGTGGCTACGTGAACAAGTTACCATGAGAAAAGGTGGAGGGGAGATTTCCAGCACATTGACTGAACCGTAGGAACTGCCTGTGCACATGCCTCCTCCAGAGGTAAATGTGTAGCTTGCCCCTAGGTGAAAATGTGTCTTGCCATTTCCAATACACAGAGAGTCGCTGGGCTGAAAGAGGTACCTGAAGGCAAACAGAATCATAGAATTGTTTGGGTTGGAAAAGACCTGTAAGATCATCGAGGTTAACGATAAACCTGACAGTGCCAAATCCACCACTAAACCATGTCCCTAAGTGCCACGTCTACACGTCTTTTAAATACCTCCAGGGGTGGTAACTCAACCACTTCCGTGGGCAGCCTGTTCCAAAGCTTGACAACTCTTTCGGTGAAGAAATTTTTTCCTAATACCCAATCTAAACCTCCCCTGACACAACTTGAGGCCATTGCCTCTCATCCTATTGCTGTTTAGTTGGGAGAAGAGACCAGCACCTGCCTCACTACAACCTCCTTTCAGGTAGCCGCAGAGAGCGAGAAGGTCTCCCCTCAGCCTCCTCTTCTCAAGACTACACAACCTCAGCTCCCTCAGCTGCTCCTCATAGGACATGCTCTAGACCCTTCATCAGTTTCGTTGCTCTTCTTTGGACACGAGGTAAATATAGTGAGGTAATAATGAGGTAAATCAGCAGAAGCTTATGAGGGGTTCCTCCCAAGGCCTGTTGATGGCAGGAAACCTAGTATGTGGACTCAGTTACTCGTGATTAGTCTGAAGTAGGAACTGGACTGTGAGCACTAGATGGGTGCAGAGAGGATCTCTGAAAGCCACATATGAATCCCAGGATAGGGAAGACAGAACCAGGATGCAAACAGGAATATAACACAGTCAAGTGATGGGTTGTAGAAAAAAACCTTTGCAGCAGCAGTTTGGGGAACGATTATATTTATTGAGAACAAGGAAAATAGCATTGTAGCAATCAAAGACACCAAGAGAGTGACATAACTTAGAAGAAAGCATTGTTAGTTGTTAGGAAGCACACAGTGGGCCATATCTTAAAGATCTTAGAAAATAAATACCTGCAGGTTCTAGAAATATCCAATATAAAAATGGATATAATTAAGGTTTAAATAAAAGGCAGAACATTGGTAGGAAGGAAGGCTTAAAAGGAGAAGATTAAGAGCTCTCTGTTAGCCATCAGCAGCTAGAGGTGATGGATAAGACACCCACAAGGATGGTAGATTTTAATTTGAACTGAATAATTAATGAATCATACATATCACAGTGGTCAGTCTCAGTCATCTGCACACATACTGTAGCTCCATTTATATTTGTAGAGGGGGAAAAGAGTGAATCGAAGTCGGAACCTGCTGAAATCTCTGTGAAAATCTGACCAGGTTTATCAGGACTTTTTTATTGTGCAAAACTCTAATCAAAACTGCAATCATCTCTTAACCATCCTGAGCTAAAATGCCATTTTAGAAGGCAGAATTTGTATAACCACAGCTAAATTATTTGGGATGACAGAAAACATATGATGAGGGTTTTTTTTTCAATTTTTAGTGTAATTACAATCTCCCTTTAACCCATCCCTTCCCCATAGTTGCGTTATGTAATTGCATTATTCCAAAGTCAAAACATAATAAATTCTAACCGGTTAAAGCATCCAGAGGTTTTTTTCAAATGCACATATTCTCGAAACATATTTTGCTTTAAAAGCAAGAACACTCAGTGCTCCGCTTATTATTGGTGCTCAGAACACAACAATCATATTTTATTCAGGATACTTACTGTCCCAGATAGGTGCCTGGCAAATTGCTCTGAAGGTTTTCTAGTGCAATTATGGACAGATTGCTTAAAGGTTGAGTCCAATAAATGGAATGGCATTGTGACATAGTTTGTGCTTATTTAAAAGAAAATATAAGCAGCTTTAAACCCCCCATATCTAATGGTGTGCAAAGTTGATAACCACAGTGGTTATCAACAGGTAGTTTTATGTTTCTTTTTGTAATAAAGCTAAAAGGAACAAGCCATGAATGAGTGACTAGAGAACAATGACAATTACTGACATTTTTAATTGTATGGCACTGGTTGGTAACTTACAGCCTTTTTAATTACAGGTGTTGTTTTTCTTGTTTAATTGTACTCAGTATTAATTCCTTAGTCTATCTGACCGTTAAATTGCATCTGCTGGCAGATGGAAGAGCCTGTAGGGTGGGAAATAGCAGGGGCAATGGAGACACAGATTTTTTTGGTAGGACTGCAGGCTTAAAACCTTAAAAATATTTCCAATAAAGTTCAGGAGCTTTCTCTGCCTCCTCACAGATTACAGAAGCCATGAGATCCAACAGAGCAACAGGACATGGATTTAGCTAGTTTGGTTCTTTGAACTTCGCTTGTGTCCATGTGCTGTCCTTCATGTTCAATATTGCATAGGGACAACCATCATTTAGAAGAACAATCACTCTATTGGATGCCTTTCTCTCTAATTTTTGCAGAGGATCCTACCAATTCAGTTGCAGCTCCAGTGGAAGATGTGATTAAACACTTGTATGATTTTTCTTTATAATACACTTTCTTAAGAGATTTTTTGTGCACTGGGGATCCATCAGCATTTACAAACAAGTTAAAGCCACATAAATGTACAGAGAGAAGTTTCCCCTCCAATTCCGTATGTGCTCTGATACGGGAGGCTACTCAGGTGGTGGTCTGAATGTCTGACTCAGGTTTAAGAAGGAAATACACTGTTACAGACATAGTTTGACAGATCCTTGCCCTACCCCCTTCAAGTTTAACTGGAAACTACAGTAGCTGCCTTTATATAAACACACAAATTAGAGGAAGAGGGATGATCATACAGTTTTACTGTACCATAGATAACAATCAGACAGTTAGTTTAAGAGCAAAAGGCACAGAAGAGCATAACAGTGGTCATTCTACATTAATGAACAAGTACAGTGCAGTGAGACCTCAGCCTCATTTTTACTTGCAAGTATCCTTCAGAATCTGAATCCAGGCCCACACAACCCGAGAGACCGAACACAAAGTTAATCTGACACTTTGCTTCCCACCCCACCCCTCCAGTTTTGCATTTTGTCTGAAGCTTCAGAGCTTGCCCTGCCAATTTTGCTCTGTGTTTCAAAAGTCCTTCAGAATTTCTGCAAGCAAAACTTTACAGCAGCGTTCAAAGCTTCCCCTAATTTCCAGAGCTGATGAGAAGGGAAGCTGGCCCTGCAGGTATTAACTGGCAATTTGGATTAAAACGCCTCATTTAAAGAAATTACTCCATGGATGAATGGTTACCTTGCAGGAAGACAAAAATAAACTGAAGGACCATTGAGCTAGCATATGTTTGTGACCCGCAATAGAAGATCCCTGGGAATAATTGCAAAAAACAGCAAAAGGAAACCTACTTTGCAAAAGCAGCTGGATGAACAACAGGCATATCCCTGATTTAATTCCAGGGTAGATTTGGCCCCAAGTCTTTTCTCCTTACTGGAGAGAGCTGTGAGAATCTGTGCTTTTATTTTCAATGCTTGGCCATCAGGAGGAAGGCTGGAGACCATTTTAAAGTGAAAATTAAAAGCATAGCAAAGAAAGAATAACATTCAGAGGGTATGATTTTCCATGTTCTAATAAGGTTTCCCCTTTTCACGACAGAAGTGAGGTAGAAGATGAAGGAGTGATAAGAGCTAGACTGTTTTTCAACAAGTTTACAACTTAAGTAGACAAGGCACACAAAATGGAAAAGGAAATACTTCCCATTTTGAAGGGTGGTTAATTCAGGAACTAAGAGATTCAATGATTTGTTTAGAAGGAGCCTGTGCTATAGTGCAGGAAAATACTCTAGAAATCTCAGGCTCATCCTCTCTTTCACCATGATTAATAATATTACCCTGTTAAAAATTTAAATATTGCTTTTCAAGGGCACCTGCAAAATATCCTGACTTCCATCTATTTTTAACATGCACGTGAAAGGAAAGTTTCCACACTGAAATGACAATGAAATCCTATATCAAGAAGGGCTGGTGGGAAGTAATTACAGAGCTACCTGGTAGCTACCTTTTGTTAGGCTTGCCAGACCTACACTTGCAGGGCTCATGGGTCAAGTAAAGCCCCATAATGTCACTGCAGATCTGCATCTTACCTGAACGCTGCTCCCCAAGAATAGCTTCGAAACAAGGTAGTTGCTCAGAGACTTGATTCACGAAGGATAGCTTCGTATGGCGTAACCCATGGATGCATGGTCTGACCCTCCTGCAACAAGTGTTACAGGAAGTGCTGCAACTTTTACAATGAATGCTTCTCAAAGGAGTAACGTAGCTGTAGTCACATACCTCTTTTGCCCTCATTTAAAAAAAAAAAAGAGAAAAAAGTACCCTGTTTCTAAAGCCAATATATTTTAAACTACAGTTTCCCATGTCTGCTGGAAAGGTACCTGCTGGCTTGTTAGGAAGGTCCAACCAGGTGTAGAAAATGGAAAAAATTTTCCAGGTTTCCCAACACAATCCCTACTGAATCTTCCCAATTAGCTTATTTTTTTCAGCTAATTAAGATTTTTAGCAAATTACTCATGTGCTCAGGTTATAAAAGTCATTTATTGCACAAACCCTTTTTCAAAATTGCCCAATAATACGTGGGTGGATTATGAGGAGACAGAGAAACAGAAAAAGGCTGGCAGCTTCTGAATGGAAAGTGCTGGGAGTTGAGTGCTACAGACAGCAGACCGAGGAGAGAGGAGGGAGGGAGAACCAGGGAGAGAGAGACCGCAGAGCAAGAGAGGGATACAGTGGAGGAAACTGGAGAGGAGAGAGAAAACATGACCTGGAAAGGGAGTAAATAATAAGATAATAAGGTTATTCCTAGTAGCTCTGCCCATGCTAGCAAAAAGGATTGCTTCAAGCTTTGCAACTTCACATTAGTCATGCCTGTAACCGACATGGCCATGTTTAAATCTTTCACTTTTTCCCCACCCTCCCTTACACTTTTCCACTCAAAGCGATGCTTCTTCAGGCTGGAACTGCCTCTTCAGAGTGCGCACAGAGCTCAGCCAGTGCCTCTAAATGCTACTGGGAGACAAACTACAGTAAGTAGGAGAGAAAGGGAAGAGAGAACTCCTAGTCCCAGGGCTTTTTCCCATCCATGTATATCATCTATCTTTTTAAATAATACATTAATCTATTAAATAGAGATTTAAGAAGAAGAAATGCTCTTTTTAAAGCAGTTTACACAACTGACTTTTTTTTTCTCTGACCATTTCATTGCTCTGTTTATGGTTCTTTCACCACCTATAAAAGTCAAACTTTCTAAACAAAACACTCGAGTTCCAGTGAAAGGGTTTTTAATCCCCATAATGAATACATATGCCTCTAATCCACTTTACAAAACTCAAAATAAAGCCTATAAATGTACTGTGGGTGTTTGATGATGTTTGTCTCCTTTATTAGTCATGTAACACAGCACTGCAATGTTTTTTCACATTGGGTTTTAAACCCCTCCCTCTGGACCCTGATTGCTTGCCGACAGGCTCGCAACTGCAGTCCTTCTCCCCCTCCTTCCCAACTGGCAGATTTCAACCAAGCTGGATGCTTTGGCAAATAGTTTGAGACCCACGTCTTCAGAAGGGAGGCATCACCAAAATCCGGAGTGTGTATCACTGAGCATTGCTGTTGACAGCATCGTGAACGTACAGCATATTTGCATCCCAGAAGATCCCAAAGCAGGCCTGTCCTGAGCTGCAGCTGAATGCTTAGAGCCAGCTTTTGTACTTCACCATCCCTTGGGCTTATCTGTGCAAAGCCGTATGTCATAAAACATATGGTGTAAAATCCGAATTGGTGCTGGTTGGCTGGTGTCCCTAAGGGATCATGTCCCAAGCTTGACTGCTTGCAGTGGCATCTCTGCTTCCCGAGGGCTCCTGCCCCTCTGCAGGATGAACCGGCATATTCATCATAGAGGCACTATTTTGAAATATTTTTCTTCGAAAGAAGTAAACAACAAAAAAATCATGATCTCTCATATGGGTTGGGAAGATAGACTGGACCCCCACCAACCTTATTTAAGCGCCTTTATTTTTAACTCGGAAAACAGATCACAGATGTGCTGCAAAAAAATGAAAATCCAAGGTGGCAGATTAGCAATGTTCTCTGCCAAAATCAGCTAACTTCGAGTTCAGGAGGTGGCTGTGGTTCTGAAATACTCTGCAAGTGTCCGCACCTCACCCGTTGGGGTGGCCAGCTCACATTTTGCTCCAGAACTGACTTGTAGGGGCATTGCTCATCTCCTAGCACCCTCAATGAGAAAAAAATCCTGTGTGCCGCTGGAGCCAGGACCTAAGGAACAAGGCTCCATTACCATTGCAGCGTGTATTTTGAAAGCCAGCCTGAAGCCAGCATATTTTTCTGACTTAAAGAAATGTTGACTCCTAGCTTGAGGGCAGAGGGAACACAAAGTAAGTACTGCCAAATGAATTATTAATTGCTCAGGTAAAAGAATGAGGCCAATTCCATCTTGAACTCCACCAGGATCCCTCAGGGCTCTTTATAACATATTGATAAGATGGACATCAGTTTTTGGGGCAGTAATATATATTTGCAGAGTTAACCAAAGTGACATTTAACTGTAAAAACGTTGTTACAAAGACAAATTTCATGTTATGAGATACAAACATTGCTAATTATTTTACTGCCTGCATGAAAGCAGTGCTTCTGTGATACAAAACAGGCAGGAGTAACGTTCTAATCAACCAGAAAATGAGGGAACTGTCAGCAAAACCTAAGCTAAGAGAAACGGGGAAAGGTTACATTTTGCCAGTGCCTGTGAGCCAAGTGGGGGCAGTGAGATATTTTTAAGTTTAGTTCTCATCTTAACATGCATTTCATCAAGCTGCCACAGAAATCTTGAGTTTTTCTTCTCCCTCTTTGATTTACTCCCCTCTCCAGAATCACTGTGTAAATCTCCAGTTTTAGCTGCCTTGGAGACAAAGTCATATGACTGAGAAATAGTATATTGCCCATGAATGGTAGTGCATCATGAAAGCTAACGTCTCTAATACCCTGCTGAGTATTTGATTACAGGTTACAAATGTGCAGTGACACCAGGCCAAAGTTTACCGATGGATCATGCCCACAGTGAGTTCTCTCCTGTTTCCCTAGAGCCGATCCACAGCTTTAGCACTGCAGAACTGTCCATGCAGTGGAAAAGAGAAAACCACGATCCTTCTCTAATTAATGGCCTCAAGCTGCATCAGGGGAGGTTTAGATCAGATATTAGGAAAAATTTCTTTACTGAAAGAATGGCCAGGCATTGGAACAGGCTGTCCAGGGAAGTGGTGGAGTCACCATCGCTGGAGGTGTTCAAAAAACATGTAGATGTCGCAATTCAGGTTATGGTTTAGCAGGCATGGTGGTGATGGGTTGAGGGCTGGACTTGGTGATCTTAGAGGTCTTTTCCAGACTTAATGATTCTGTGATCCTATGATTCCCTTCTTCACAAATTAAAAACCCCACAATTTGCTACACTCAAGTTTAGTACATTTTTCACGTTTGCTGGCAACAACTTCCACCTGCGGGAAACCAACAATGAAAAGACAGTTCTGAGTGTGATAGCTGATTGCACTCATGCCATCTGCATGCTGTTCTGACCATTTATGCCTTCTCCTTGCTGGGTGTGAGCTTGCTAAAGCTTCTTCAGCTTGGGGTTGACCTCTGGCAAGTGCTGTACAAGCATAAAGATGATCTGTATGGGGTCCAGGAAAGAAACGAGCACATGCGCTACAAATCAGTGGTTTGGTTCTACCTGTTTCATGGAATCATAGAACATTTCAGGATCTTCTGTGTTGGCTTCCAGGATACCCTGGGTGCAATGAAAAATGGCAGAAGATAAAAACTAACCCAGATGGAGAAGATGGAACATTTTTATTCCAGTCTTCCATGAATGGCAGGGGAACCATGGAGAAACACATTTTGCAGCAAGATTCCTCGTTCAATGTTAGAAGACAATAACCTTTCCCCATTTCTTACCACAGAGCTGAGACCTGTTAGGCAATGACTGGACTAGCATGCTATCAAAGTGGCTTCCATGATCCAACATTAACGTTTTTTTCATTAAAACAACACAAAAGCAAACCAAAATCAAAAGCAACAACTGTTTTGCCATTGGCCAAGAGTGACCAAAAGATTGAGTATGTCTCGAGAGCAGTTCCTGGCCATCAGTGGTTTAGCCACCCCAATCACCTCAAACTACTTCATAGCAATTTGGTTTGCAGCTATGCCAGGTTCATGGTCTCATTTTGTGAACAGAGGATACTTCCAGTCCAGTATCTTTCAGTAGCATTAAACTCATTTGAAAAGAAAAGATTTTACACTGTTCCTAAGTACATGATAGCAACACCTATGCAGAAGGAAAGGCAGATTAAGAAAAATCAGAAGAAGTTATACATAAACTATCAGGAGAAAACACGCTGCACAACATAAAAGACTTTGCCTCTAGAGCCAAAAGAATTATTGAGAGTAGGTAAAACACCACAGAAGCATTCCCAAGAGGTTAGAAGAAACTAAAGCAGGCATATGGGACTGTAAATATTCTCACTGGTGTAATTGTAGAAGAGAGGTGAAATTCAGCTCCCAGTCACACACACAGAAAACCCCAGCCCACTGACCTATCCTGCTCTGTCCCAGATTCCAGAGGGATGAGGCACAAACACGACCAATGAGTAAGAAAAGGAGAGGGAAGGGAACTTTGTACAAAAAAGATTTTCTCTGTGTCTGAAGAGGCTCTATATTCATCACAGCAGCACAATCAGAGTCACATCTCATGACAGCAGAAGTAACAAAAGAGAAAAGATTTTGCCACAGAGCGAAAATGAGGAGGCCCCTCTATCACCCGTGGCCTAATGGGAGAAGTAAAATTTTTCAAATAGCAGTGAAATTCAACTCAGTTAAAGAAGGACCCTAGGTACCAGCAGTGTCTGTGTTCTGAAAGTTATCATCAGTGAATTACCGGGTTTTCAGGTACACCTCAAGCTGTCTTTGCTTATTCATAGAATCATAGAAAGTTTTGAGTCGGAAGGGACCCCTAGAGGTCATCTAGTCCAACCCCCCCTGCAGCGAGCGGGGACACCGCTAACTAGATCAGGTTGCTCAGAGCCCTGTCCAACCTGGTCCTGAATGTTTCCAGGGATGGGGCCTCCACTACCAAAGTGAACAGTTAGACTATTTGCATGCTCTTCAGTGTACCTATACCATTTACTAAGCAATTATGACCACTAACATGAGCTAATGCATTGCTTTGGAGCTCCAGTTGCTTAGGGAGCTCACAAAGTATTTTTCCTCTCCTCACAAGCTGCCAACATGACACACTGGGATACTTGGTCTGACTGTTTGTCCTGATTTAGGCTGGGACAGAGTCGATTTTCCCCTCAGTAGCTCCTGTGTTTTGGAATTAGTAAGAGAAAAATGTTAATAACAGTGATGTTTTTAGTTTTTGCTATGAAATCAAGGACTTTTTCCAGTTTCTCATGTTCAGCTAGTGAGCAGGTGTGCAGGGTCTGGGAGGGAGCATAGCCAGGCAGATAGCCAAGCTGGCCAACATAAATATTCCATACCATAGACATCATGCTCAGTTTATGAATGGGGGTTGGCTGGGGGGCAGGCATCTCTCTGCTCTTCTCATTTTCTAAGAGTTTAGATCTTCTCTTGTCCACGAGTAGCAAAGATTTCCAGAAAACGGTCTGTGTTTTCTTAAAGATTTAGGAAAGAAGAACTGCCACCTTACCAGCAGAGAACTTTCAAAAAATACAGAACTTCCTCAGTAAAAACAAATAATCTAATAAGAGCTCATACTTTTTTTCTTACAAGAAGAAGGTTTGTCAATAGCCTCCTTTTAGGACTCCTAACACTATAAGAGAGCCCCAAACAAAACCTGCTACTGGTATTACCACTTATCACTCAGTGAGGACTCTCACATATCAGATGGGTTTGTCCGACGTTTAACGCAACCATTCTATAAGTCTTCTGGCCATTTTGACCAGATGGCTTTACAGCCTGCAATGAAAGATTCCATTAAACGGTCTATTTGAATAATCCTAGCTAACACTTACCTACATCTTTGAAAGTATAGCATAGAAAAAAAGGTATAAGTTGCAGTAAGATAGTAGCTGTAAAGGACAAACAGTTGGTTTATCACTCTCACAATGACAGTGATAAACCAATTGTTATTGCTTGATGCTTCTTCCCAGTAAAAAATAACCTCTCCTCATAGCAGCTTGAGCACTTCATTTAACAAAACAAGTAACTAAAAGTGGATTCATATGCTGTTATAGTTGCCAAACACCCCACATATAAATCATGAATCTTTCTTAATCCAGCAAGGACACAGGCAAATTTATAATGACCTAATGTCACAGGAATAATGATAATTAATAACAATAAAACAATTGCTATAAATATTAGGACGTGTCCTGTGCTTTTCATTGTCATTTTCCCGAGCTTTATTTTTTTCTGAACTTAGTACTCTATTCATTAATGGGAATTCCAGCCAAATGACACTTTGACTTGGTAAAAATGGAAAGGCATTCATCATCGGGTTAATGAGGAGGAGTAAAATAAATTGGAGTGTGTATTTTTTTTAAGAATTAAAATCATATCAGTCATAATAGCTTGTAATAACAAATGTTGGTTTCACACTAGCATAGATTCAGCAATTTACCTCATTGTCATGTGGTTTGTTCTAAGGTTATTGGACCTGGAGAGACTCAAGCAAGCGTTCAAACTACTACCCTCATTTCTGTCGTTCCCATAAACTCAGATTTCAGAGTTTGAATTAAATCCAAAATTGCCTCTTTGGTGTTGATGGGCTAAAAATTCACTTTAGTCTGTCAGATGCAGCAGCACTGCTATTGAGAAAACCAAACCAAACCAAAAACACATACATGAACAGATGAGAAATGCAACATGACAGGATTTCTGTAGTTCTGTATGGGAGTAATTAAAAGTAAGGACATTTCTATAATAGCTACAGGAACTCACAACCATAAACTGAACAGAAAATACCAGGTAGCCCTTCCCAAATGCAAGCGGTTTACCTATCACTCCCGATACCGGTTGGAGCTGCTGCAGGATGTGAATTGCATTACATCAGCTCACCACTGAAAGCACAGAAATATCTCCCAGACATTACCACTGGGGAAGATGTTAAGCTGCCAACCACATTTAGACAGTTTGTCATGAAACAACTAAAAGCTTTCCTTTTTAGAGAGGATATTTTATCATTATGATTGGGCCTGGAATTCCTGGGAAGCAGGGGGGAAGGAATTTTGCCCTTTTATTGGCTCCAGACCAGTCACTTGTGATGGTGACAGCCACACCACGAGCAATGCTGTGTCTACTGCTGAAGAGTTGTGACTCCTTTCCCTCTTTCTCTCTCCCTCCCCAGAGGTAATTTTTAGTGCAGGTAGTGATGTGAATAAGGTGAACAAACAGACATTTTATGGATCATTTGTCATTGTTATGCCAAAGGAAGGAAACATCCAACTGCAGTTGAAGAAGGGTAAGAACTCTGGGAGGAAGCTTTAACACTTCTTGTACCTATTTGCTGCATGCATTCTACCTTTCCATAGCTGAATTTAAAAAAAAATAAAAAAAAAAAATCTTGAACTGTTTGAAAACTCCTTACCTCTAGGTGATGTATTTACTCCTACTAGAGCTAAAATGGGAAAATAACAAACAAAGCTTTCAATTTCTTGGAGCAAGGGCCCACATATTGGCAGATCGTAAGCACAGTGGTAACATCACAAATTATTGTAAATTGAGTACCTAGCTGTAATTTTCATTTCATTCTTTCCTGATAGATATTAGGTTGATGTTGATTACATTTTGCATGTACTAAAGTGGAGTTAAGAGAGGCTAAATATACAGCTCTCTGAAGGAGGCACACAGCAGTTAGGGCAGGGAGCGGGTTATTGAGGTTGCAGGTGTCCATCAGCTAAGAGCACACCGGGAAAGTAACAAATGAGCCAGGGATTCTGTCTATTCCTGAATGTACCATTGATTCCCTATATGGCGTTTTAAAAGTCATTTACAACATGAGTTTTTGCTAAGAATTTCAGTGTGTGCACACTTGAATATCCTGAAAGTTTGGACATCAGTGCAAATTAGTTTGTCACTACTGGAACTGGCAACTAACTTAGGACATAGGGACATTGATCATAGACAAAGAAAATGATGTCGAGTTTAGCCACCATTGCCATTAGAGTGCAGTCCTTTTCAGAGACGTAGTTTGTTCATCTGTTTTTTAGTGTCCTAGTGTGTGAAAGAATAGTAATACCTCCTCTATGGATAAAAAGCAGGAGCAGCAAGTTACTGTGTCATGTTCCTGCGGTGCTCAGTGCTGGGAACGAAGAAGGGTATGGCCAAAACCTGCTGCCCACCTGCAGCTCTGACCTGGCAGACCAGCCCTCACTAGTCCCAGGCAGCCAGAGGTCATATAAGCATAGAATTGTCTTTGCAACTAGCCAGGCATTTTACAATTGTAGAATTTTTATGTGACTGCTTGGAATATACGAAGTGTATCATCTACATAAATAATTCTAAAATGTCTCAGATGCCTTTTATTGTAAGACACATCTGTTATTTCCAGCCGAATCTATGACCTGCTCCAAATATCTTGTGCGTTATCCCTACTGAAGAAGCAGCGAACCTACATATTGAAGGCCTGAGAAACAGAAAACATGGCCTGTGAAATTTCGACAAAAGCAACCCAAGCACAATGAATACTCAGAACATCCGTTGTGATGCTTCTGTGGACCAGGGACCAGATCTTTTCAATGATGGCTCACTTGGGTTTGAGTATCCTACCTGAGAAGGATATCCAGACATCCCATTTAAGTGACTGAACACTAGAAGAATCTCTGCCATCTTTGCATGAAATGGGGTAATAACCCATTTAAGGAGGTACAATGGGAAGCGAAAGAGGGAAGAAAAGAAGTGAAGGGAAACACATATTAGAGTAGCAGGTGGATCATCTTTCCAGTGACATGGTCCCTGACCGGTTCTTGAACTCCACTGCTCCACTTTTAGGGTCTGGTTCAGTTGTGCTCTCACCTGTAGAGCCTGGCTGTTTCTCTTTTGTGAGGGAGAACACTCTGCAGTGCGCAGAAAGAAGATCATGCAAATTTAAAAACAACAAAAAAAAAAAAATCAATGATCCAAATTCATGGCCATATTTAGTCATAGGCTGAAAAAGGTGAGCACAATCTGGATCCAATTTTTCATTAATTCAGACTCCAGACTTAGTTTTAGCCTGCACACAATGTCCTCCAATGGGTATAATTTCCCAGTGTGTTTCATCTGGTAGCGATGGTTTTGTTCACACTATTGTGCTATATGCTGTTAAACACCTGCTCCACCCCTCTCTTGGGGGGTGACTGCACTTCTGTGGTGAGTGAAGTGATTCTGCTACCCAGGGTAATCTGTAATCAGCTCTTCCTCTTTTGGAATGAAAGGTGATACATAAATGTAAACGGTATTACGGTGCCTGTCTTTCACTTAGTCTTGCAGCATGCAAGAACATGTTTTTTTACAATACATTTCATCTATGGAAAAAACACTTTCCAAGACATCTTTTACCTTGCTGCTGACACATATTAGCATCTAAAGCAGAAAAGTCCTCCATTATTAATTTTTAAATAATGAAAACACTATTCCTTCTCAAACCTGTCACCTGCTATAGATCTTAAATCAGTTTCAGTCCCAGTATGGCAATGCCTGCTGCAGTGAAACAGGGTTTGGAAAGAATTCGTCACCCAGGGAAAAATTATTTTCTTTTCAGTGGGATCCACAGCATTAAAAAAAAATTATAGCAGCATATGCCCTCAGATGTATTTTATTGAATGCTAAATGTTAGAAATTTACATAAACCAAATTCTGGATAGTTTTCAGCTCCCCATTAAAGTTCTGCCTTGGAAGCATTACTAGGGCAGGCTGCCAGATACAAAGAGAGTAGATACACTGTTAGGAAGGACACAATTTTTTATGTCTTTTCCCTTTAACAAAGTGGTTACAGTGAAATGATGCGTGGCTGCTGGCACTTAAACAAACAATGAAGCAGACACTGGGGAGTTTGCTTTTTGTTCGAAATCGTCTTGCCCTCTCTCCTTCTCTAGTTAGCCATGAACATTGTAATGGCAGACATACCTCTGAGACTCCCCGACCTTTGGTCTTATTTGTGGATTATTTTTCTCCCTTTTAAATTTCTTGATCATTTCAAAAACAACCTACAGAAGAACATCCTACAGAAGATTTGCAGGGATGTTGGTTGCTTTGCTGGAAGTTCCCAGTGATGCTCATGGGTCCTCTTCAGCCATCTTCCTCACACAGCTTCCTCTCTTGCAATTGGCAATATCCAAATTTTTTTGGCTAATCTGAAACCCAATCACACATTCTCAAAAGAGACAGAAGGATGGCATCTCTGAGACTACAATGCATATTTGAAATTCCATTGCCTGACATCACAGCACAACATTGAGGGTAGGACAGAAAACAAAACGAATATTGTACATTATGCCAGTGGCTGGCAGAGTAATCCTGGATAAACCATCGAATTTCGCTCAAGTCACCTTTCTTAGGCCATGCAATGGGGATGATAATTCCCGTATTTTTCAGCCCATTTTGAGAGTATAAGACTAAAGATGCTCTCAGTAAACATCCAAACTAGTTCCTACACCAACAATTGAAAACCTTCAGTCAATTAAAAATAAGCTGCAAAATATCTTTGGCATAAAAACTTGTTGGAATATAGGAAAAAACAGGTTGATACTTAAAGTGCTTCTGGCTCTAATGAAAAATGTCAACATCCCAAGTGTCCTGGGGGTAGATGTGCCTGGAAATAGTAAGATATTTTTGTTGCTGGAGCTCTCCTAGCTGAGACCTCACACAAAGTGCCTGAGATGGGCTAACAGCTAAACAAGAACCAGATGTTGCTGTATGACATACATTATTGGACCTCTGTCAAACTGGCATATTTGGACAAAAAAGAAAAGGATCAGAAACCCCATTCTTGTATTCAATACCAGTAATCATCAATTATTAAACCAATAGACAAAAGGAACCAGCAGCCCTGTCGCATCATCGTGTGTCACGTTTGAACTGTGGCGTTACTTCATTGTAGACTGAAGGGTAAGGTGATCGCAAATATGTTAATCAAATCCAATGCACACTATTCTGACCCCTTCTTTGGTGAAGAATCTCCCTCTCCTTTTTGATCCGAGAACTGTTGAAAACATCAGTGTATAACCAAACCTCTAAAAAGACGAAAACAACTGTGCAAGCAAAGACACTCGAGACCCATCTCCTTCATTGCATGACCACTGTGCACTTCTACACAAAAAGAAAGGGACTCAAATACTTCACATTAACCTTATCTCCTTTCCTTTAGGTAATGACTTAAATAATTTGTTAAATGCTTTCTTCTCCTGTCTTTTAATTTTTTTTTATTATTATTAAACATTTAAAAAAGATCCTAAAGTACTGAGAACTGCGGGCTCCAGCCCTCTAAAGAAGGATGGCTGGACACACAATGTTGGTGTGCAACAGCGTGACCCTTTCAGGCATCAGGAGTCTCCTAATGAGCAGTAGCAGGCAGCAACATCTGCCTCTCTAGATCCAGAAGCAGAAGGTAAAAATCTGTTGCTGAACAAGTCTTTGTTCCAGATGGCAAAGCTGCATGTCCTTCCTCCTCCCAGACACTTAGCTGGCCAAGACGGGCAGCACCCATTACACAGGCTGGTTTCTTAAAGGAGGCAGGACTTCAAAAGAAGCAGCATAAGAGGAACAAGGAAAGGAGACCAGAAGAAGGCCTCCTCTGCTTTTGGCACAGCTGGCTCTGTTTGTGCCATTGCTCCATTACTAAATGCCTTCTCTGTTTCTCCTGGTCCCCTGCAAAAGCTCCTCTCCCTTGGTAAGCTCCCTCTTTTTTCCTCCCAGCACACAGTCTCACTCAGACAAGCAACACCCCGGAACCACTGCCGTTCTTACTGCTGCGAGCCGTGTGGCTCTGCCGTAGCATGAACACCTTTGCTGCCAGTGTCACAGTTTTCCGACCTCACGTTTCTCCTTGGCAGGGTGTAGCAGAGCCAGTGCCTCCTCTCTGCTGCAAGGACACACTCAGCAGTTCGGTAGCTGTTAGTTAGTACACGCCAAGAAACTTCCAGCCCTATGAGCACTCCTCTCTCCAGAGCACCCCATGTTCAGAGCACGGTCTGTGAGCAGAGCATTTCTAGTCAAGCCACTTCTCTGCTGCAGATGCATCTCTGTGGCCATCTTTGCTCTTCTCTCATCCTCACCACTGCATTGATCACAGCGTATTTCCTTCAAGAGAGATAATAGCTTAACAGCCTTCAAGCTAAGGGAGATATACGAGTCTACATCTGCCAAAAATGTGACCCTTTGTCAGGGAAAGTGAATTATCACAGATTCTTCCTCACCTCCAAATATTTCTTCCCACATGATGCAAGTTATAAGCAGCGATATAGCATAGGTTTTCTCTAGCAGCTAGAACTACAATGAGTCTTAATTTTTTTTCCTACTTGCCCGTATTGTTTGTGACTCATTACTAATCACGCTGTTTGGAAATAAAGTAGTCCTTAAAACATACACAATAAATAGCCATGCCAAAATCGTAAATACACAAGGACTTAAAACATACTCACAGATCTATAAATCACAGGAATAATACTGATCCCTAGGTAACTGTGCGAATATATATTGCACCTCTGGAGATTGGATATGGCTCCAAACTCATTTCCGAACAATATTTATACTCACAAATGGACTTTTGCTAAGAAACACAGTAGAAAGGATATGTCTATAAAGGAAGTCCAAATTTGCTCGCTGTCTGCCTCACTAAAATTTTAACGCACACAATATGTTATTAGTAATCTAGTTCTATAGAATAGTAAAATGCTTAGGGAAAAAACAAAACAAAACAAAGAAGCAAAACTCTGATCCAGCAGAGAGGACCTGGTTTCATTTTTCATGTTGCCTCTATTTCCCAGCTCCTTTGCTTGCCTTCTTGTAGCACAGCAGCATTCGTTGCTTTTATATACCTCATTTTATTTACCTTTTATATATCACTCATACTGTGCACTGGTATGAGTGTTGTACCAGCAAGGCTGAATGCACTAAAAATTCCGTACTCCTGACTTCCACCAGCATCACATTCTTATCCTCAATTTGCGTTCTGTTAAAGGTTACCAAGATGCAGACAAATACAGACATACTGCAATTTTCTATGCTGATGGTAAAACAGAAGAAAAACAACTTTGTTTATATGTGGAGGAAATGTGTCCTAAAGGATACCTTTACATTGATGCTTCACTGTTCTTTTAGGAGCACTTTACCAATACCTTGTGTTGCCTCAATTGCTCAGTTGGGCTCTATTGAAAAATAAATATCTAGCTACCGCAAATTGTGGTTTTGTATTTAACAACACTGCATTTTAATTATCTCTTCCTGTATTCCCCTTAATTTTAACTATCTTATTATTTATCTTGATAAATTAACTGTTCTTTTCTCCACTTCTATATTATCTCCCCAGCTAATCACTATTATGCGTTACTTTCTACTTGTACTAAAGCTACCTGTTTGACTTCCCGAGTTAGTTAATTACTTATAAACTCTCTCCTGCTGAACATTTCTTCTGCAAGAGGATCCAGCTTAACACCTTGCGTAAGCAACTGGGTGCCATAACTGAGATGAGGCGGCATTTTGTCCCTCAGAGAGACAAAATACCTTCCCAAATTTCTGGTTTGACCTTTAAAAGAAAAGTTGCTGGAAAATAAAGGCACGCGCTATGAATTACACAGAAATTCATACACAAGATGACTTGCCTCATCTGCACAATATGGCTTCCCAGTTGGTTTGGAAGCAGCCTGACAATGCAAAACAAGAAGCTCATCTGACATCTTTTTAGTATCATCATTAGCAAAAGCACTGCTCTGCAGACAGAGGCCTCAGGAGCTCCGTCTCGGCAGGGTTCAGCCACTGAGAGCTAGCTCATCCCACAGAAATGAATTTTACTTCCCATAGATTGGAGAAGGCTGACACTGAGTTCCTCCTGCTCCCAGCCATGCTCTTACTCTGCCCAAAGCCACCATGAGCCAACCTGTACAAAGATCAAAGGAACGGACTGCCATTGCCCCTCCTCTTAACAACAGCTTTGGGTCACTTTGATGGGTTTTCAGCTTCTCGTCACTTAAAGTAATGTTTCCCACCAACAGATTGGTGAAGTGTGGCATTTTTGCTGCTCACCTCCTCTGAGTTAAATAAAAATATCAGTGACCCTGCCTTCATTATGGGCCAATTTCTCCACAGGTGTTTGCTGTAAGTTACCACCAACCACGGGCATGCCTAGCCTTTACTTTTGTTGCTCTTTTGTACCTGAGTAAACTTCTCAGAGTCTCCACTTCCCATCGTATTTTGCCAGAGTCTCCGGTAAACCCACTGCACTCCCGCAAAATATGAATGAGACCATTATCCTTTCTATTGCTCAACCTAACATGTCTGGATAGGGTACGTTCTCAATTAGCGCCAGGGTCATTCCTGAGGAAAGCGCAAACTTACGCAGAGCAAAAGGCAAGTGCATACTATATACTCTTCACCAAGCTGATGATAAATATGATATTGTACTCCTGCAGTAATGATGTTTGTAGATGAACGCCATAAATTTTGCCATCTTGGAAAGGGTCTACGTGAAACAAGCATAACGTTCCCCTGTAGTTTCATCAGAGCTGATTGTCACATGTGGGTCTGGAAACATGGCAGACTAAATTATTTGAGGTCGGCTTACAGAGAAAAGCAATTACTCCTCACGTCAGAGAGGGTTTACTGCTTGAATCAGACTTGACTCCACAGAGGCTAGAGCCATTGCTAGTCGACTGAGTCAGCAACGGCACAAATGAAAAAGGTAAGTCAGGGTACAGCAAACACTATTCAAGCTGTGCAGCCACCCCAGATGGGGGTTTAAAGCACAGCCCATGGAAAATTACAATACCACAGACACACGCTCAGCAGGCTCCAAATACACAGGTAACACCTGTACCACTGTGTGTATCCACACAGTATATCAGAAATTATGCTGGGTGTCCTGCCAAGAGAAATCCAGTGCAAATGCTGCATGAAATCAGACATTTTGTGCGAGTGCGTCCTAGTGCTCCAAATGAGCAACAGGTATGTGAAACTACTTGCGCCAGAGGTTCCTGAGTGCCAACAGAAACAGCCCTAGATTCACTATACACATAGCTGCATACACTGTTAATTTTAATTGATGCCAGTCATGATCTCTGCAGTCTCTGTACTACCCAAACCTGCTTATTTCCAAAAACATTAGAATTTTGCCAGTTACAGACCTGAGGTTATGGCTAGTGAGCTAACTACGGCACTGAGCTCTTCTGCTTGGTTACCTGCTTGTAAGCATGACTTTGGATTGTGCAGCTGCTGAACACACATAATAAATAGTTATATTACTTCAGCACCAAATATTAGTACATCACAAGCTCCAGTTGTACCTGAGCATAAAACTGGAGTTTTATTGATAAATTTATAAATTCTGAGAGTACTGAGAAAGATTTGTGCGAAGCATTTGTTTCTAGAATTCCAGTTCAGCATCACACAGCGCCTGTACAATAAACTGTATCGCCTGTCATTTTCCATGAGAAGTGCTGCATCACAAAAGCTTGAAACAAACGTACAGAATGACATTATCAAAGAAGGTGAAACTTCTGATTGGTGCTCATCAATAGCGGTGACAAGGGAGAAGACAGGAGAGATTTTTCTTTTCATGGACTTGAGAGCTAATCTAAGTTATAATGATCGATAGTCATCACCTGAACACAAAAAAGCTGTGTTTGCAGAACTCAGTGGTATAAAGGGCTTCTCTACCCTTGATCCACAGTATGGATGAAGAAAGGAGAACAGAGACCTCACCATGGTTAATACACGCTGGATTTTACAGCCATTTTATGCATGTGCATTAACAGGCATGTATCTACGTTCATTTCTTGTTGCAGAATGATGCCCATTATTCGCAGATATCAGCCTTGCAGTTATACTGGAATGGGAGAACAGAAGCTGAAGTTTATAAAATTCCCCTTCAGCAGACAGTGAAAGTCTTTGTTTTTTACAGGCATATCAAGATTCTCCACTGAGACCAAAACCCTCCTCTCCTGGAGGAAGTCCCATCACCACAAGCCTCACATTTCTGACTCTTGCATCACAGTATGAGACATCGTATCTTGACTGTGCTTTCTCGGTAGAGGCATTATGAGCACGAGTTTGCAGAATCTCATGCTTGGTTTTGATAATGTTTCAAAACATTTCAAAGCCAGTTTTGAAAGAGTAATGACAGTTTGTGTTACCTATGGTTGTAACTGTCACCGAAAGTCCGGGAATAAAACCTCGTAACACCAATGTAGTGTTAAAAGGCAGGCATTCTTTATTGCGACGTCGGAAGCACGGGGGATAATTCCGCCGAACGTGCATACCCCATACCCTTTCCGTGCAGTTTATATAGATCAAAATATACATATTCATCTGATTACATAAGCCCTTTCTTTCATAGTCAAATCAGTCCATTTTCATA
>Ga0065711_1032730_pt1 | contig 26771 bp, 17 predicted proteins | sample Hoacrofraction12_FD_59098 | JGI IMG/M metagenome (GOLD analysis project Ga0065711, IMG submission 59098) | Hoatzin crop microbial communities from Cojedes, Venezuela - Epithelial fraction 12 v2 (version 2) | ecosystem: Host-associated > Birds > Digestive system > Esophagus > Crop | place... | reverse complement strand
TTGTCAGACGTATCCCCGGGAACACATTGTTAACTAAAGCGCTAAACTATTACTTTGAGCTCAACTTTTGTAGACAGTGAATTTATCAACGGCAATTCCGAATCTGTGATAACTGTCGCTTGAATAAATTGCCTATTGTTTCAACTTTGCGAAACTGTTTCAGTGAAAGTCTCTTTGGAATGGCTCTGACAGGCTAGTTGAATATCAGACTCCCCTTATCCCCCCCCCCTTTAACGCGACACTGCCCTAAGCCTGTACTGGTGCATGGGGTTGTTCCTCTCCAGGTGCAGGACCCTGCACTTGCCCTTGTTGAACTCCATCAGGTTCCTCTCTGCCCAACTTTCCAGCCTGTGCAGGTCTCGCTGAATGGCAGCACAGCCTTCCGGTGTATCTACCACTCCTCCCAGCTTGGTGTCATCAGCAAACTTGCTGAGGGTACATTCTAACTCTTCATCCAGGTCATTGATGAAGAAGTTAAACAAGACTGGGCCCAGTACTGACCCCTGGAGGACACCACTATTTACCGGCCTCCAAGTAGACTCTGTGCCGAGGTCAAAATCGCAGTTTTGCTATTGTATTCTATATTATATGTATCTCATATTTCTCTAGTTTTGGAAAAGAATTGTTTAAAAGAAAACAAGAGTGGTTAATAGATATATATTTTAAAAGTAATGTATGATTATACTAATGATAAATTGTTTTTTATATTCTAACAACAGTGTATTTGATTTATGCCAATGTGTTTTGGTCAGAATCAGAAAACCGGAATTACTGAGGGAAAAGAGTGACACAACATGTCAGAAGACAAATACCAGTTATAGAACTAAACAAGTATAATATAATGAAAAACACTTAAGAACTGCAGGTACTGCAAGAAAAATACAGAGAAATAAGAAGTTCGGAGACTAAAATCAATAGGCAATATAAGGAGCAATGATTCAAAGAAAACATTAACAGAACTCATTTCTTGAAAACAGTATGACTGATTTTCTTTTTGCCTGTCTTCCTTCTAATCACGCGGGACTTGACAATTATATGAAAACTGATCTCCTTTCCTACGACTTCTTTGAAATGCAAAGATGTCAAAAGGTCATTATTTTCAGCTTTTCTCTAACAAAAATCTTTAAATTAACAAACTATGGGTTATAAAGTTCATCCACCAAACAGAACACATGTGTGTGACTCTGCACATATTAAACAGGTATTCCCAAAAATATTATGAAATGTTGAACAGATATAGTTCATTGAGTAAATGCTTGAGTGCTAAATTAGATCTGTGTTACACAGTAAGCATTTCTTAGAATTTTTTAAATTATTCTCAAAAATAAATTTTAAAAATACACAAATCTTCTAACATGCAGACTTTTTTTTATTAGAAAGTTAGACTTTCTTCAGACTCCCATTTTTGTAGTTCTGGGTTTCATCCACAAAAAAAAAAATAGTCTCGGACAAAAAAACACCTGAGGATATATGCACATTGATTTCCTACTTGACTCCTAAAAATCTTTAGCAGCAATTCAGAAAACCTCTCCTTCCCTGCTCCTCCTTTCCTTTTCCAGCTTCTGAATAAACCTCATAAAAATTAGCATATATTAGTATTTTTTCTAACAAATCCTTAAAAAGTTTACATCAAATAATTCCAAAGCAGTTCTCTACTATTCACTGAATCTTAAAAAAAAAATCACAAGAATTAAATAACTTCCTCTTAAATCCTTTCCTTTTCAAAAGCTTCATTAGCATCTGGTTTAATTTCTCATAATAAATTTTAAAAATCTTTAAAAACATCTTCTTGCCTACTTCCATCAGAAGTTCTGATGTAACACACAGCAAAAAGAAATGCTGGTTTAATGGGGAACACGCATCAGCAAGTTCTTTTTTCCCTGATTCAATTTTTTCCTGGCTATTACAAAGATACTATATAAACTCAGATATAAAAAAGTATAAAGCAAGATGCGATAGATAAATATTCTTAAACAATAAAAGGGAAAGGATAGAGAAATGATAAAACTTTATAAGAAGTCAGAAAAAAAAAGAGCTGAAAACATAGAGAAAGAAAAGAGAATGAACCTATCAGTAAAATGAATACAATTTTGAAAACAAATACCCAAGTAAAATCATCAAAATGAATATCTATGCTTTCATCCTCAAACTGAACACATATGGTTAAAAATTTGCAAATGCTTGATGACATTTTTGCTCTGTAGAAAGAGAATAGATGTTCAGAGTACTGAAATATGTTTGAATCTAAAATTCTCTTGAAAACAAATGGGATTTAAGATCCTAAGGAAAGCATTAAGTCACTTTTTTAATAGCTACCTGATGACTTGTGTCATCCATTAAGATTTCCTCGTACTACTTGAGTTTGATAAGCAGCTGTTTTTCTCCGATCTTTATATCTGTGTTTCAAACTGATTTTTTTTCTGTATTTCATTTATGAATTACAAACTGTACCAGTGGTCTTGTTACACTGCGCCTTGTATTCTTTTGTGTCTATAGCTCAAAGGTTTACTTAAGAAATCCCTTTAGGATGGGTATTGTCTTGGAATCCAGAACTTCTTCATGCTAAACTAAAATCAATTAAGTCTAAAAAGGATTTCAATCTTTTCCCCTTTGTGACTTTTTTGGTGCATATAGTTATATACCTGTCAATATTCCAAATATTCCTTGCAAATATTCAGTTCATTGGAAAAAGACTACAATATCTTATCTCTTCATTTTTCCGTGTACGAAATTAAAGCACTGTTCAATTGCCTACACTGCAATCGGGAGAGATTTAATTGCTAATTAAAAATTATAGCCAAAACTTTTGGCTCTTCCTTTAAAAAAAAAAGACGGTTACTGTAAATTATTTATACTGAGTTTGTCTTACGTGACAGGAGTTAGTTCTTATTCATTTCTGGGGTAGAAGTCGAGGTTCACTACAAAGAACAAAACTCCAATGACTTGATTGGAGATAATTCACAGAATCACAGAATCACACAATGGTAGGTGTTGGTCACCCAGAGCAGGCTGCACAGGACCTTGTCCAGACGGGTCTTGAATATCTCCAGAGAAGGAGACTCCACAACCTCTCTGGGCAACCTGTTCCAGGGCTCCATCACCCTCAGAGGAAAGAAGTTCTTCCTCATGTTCAGGTGGAACTTCCTATGCTTCAGTTTGTGCCCGTTGCCCCTTGTCTAGTTGCTGGGCACCACTGAAAAGAGTCTGGCCCCATCCTCTTGACACCCACCCTTCAGATATTTACAAGCATATATTAGGTCCCCTCGGAGCCTTCTCTTCTTCAGGCTGAACAAGCCCATCTCCCTCAGCCTCTCCTCGTAGGAGAGATTCTCCAGTCCCCTCATCATCCTCGTAGCACTCCACTGGACTCTTTCCAGTAGCTCTTCATCTTTCTTGAACTGGGGAGCCCAGAACTGGACGCAGTACTCCAGATGGGACCTCACTAGGGCAGTGTAGAGGGGGAGGAGAACCTCCCTCGACCTGTTGACCACGCTCTTCTTGATGTATCCCAGAATACCATTGGCCTTCTTAGCAACAAGGGCACACTGCCGGCTCCTTCAGTAGAACAAAGGTGGTTTTAAAAAATGTTTACAATCATTTGTAAAATCATATAAACTCAGTTTGTGATCATTTTAAAATCTCCAGAAGTGTAATATCATGTCAGCAAAAGCGAGAACCAGACTGGATTAGTTTGACACTGGTAGATCAAGGATACTTCTTAATTATATGGGAGAATAGAAACCTCTGCTGTATCAACATCAGCAGCTTTCATGTTTATTTTATTCTTTCCTTGCTTCGATCTTAAGAATTACCTGGAAATCCTTGTGTTCGTTTTTCTCTGTTGCCACTGAAACCAGAAGATTGCCACTGTTCTAAGGGATATTTAATTAGGATGAATATGTACTTCCATATTAAAATAAACACATAGAATAGAATAGAATAGAATAGAATAGAATAGAATAGAATAGAATAGAATAGAATAGAATAGAATAGAATAGAATAGAATAGAATAGAATTCAGTTGAAAGGGAGCTACAATGATCACCTAGTCCAACTGCTTGACCACTTCATGGGTGACAAAAAGCTAAAGCAGATTATTAAGGTCACGGTCCAAATGTCCACTTAGCATTTGGACATGGACCTCTTAGCACATCTTTAGACAGCACAAATATGCCATAAAAGCGCTCCCAAGAGAAAGTTCTAAAATATCTCTCGTGATGTTTGCATATACTGAAATAAAATTTCTACAGCTTTAAGAAAGAAATGATGCAGTTGATACAAATTATAAAACAATCTGGTAGCACTAACAGCATTACTAAACTGAATTCTTAGTGTATGAAACATGGATGGTAGAAAATACCAAAAATGTCAGATTATCCTCTACTATTACAGTTATGGTCAAGCTAAAAGTACTTAAATACTTAAACAGAGAATAAACAAGGGAAAAAATCGCATTTAAATTCCTTCCTGATTTCACATCTGAAGAAGACAGATAATACATGTGGTATGTAGTATCCAGCTAAATTGCTACTGAATGCTCGACATTTGAAGTTTCTAGATTTAAGTGAATGAAAGTGGTTAGGTAGCTCCTTTTTTTTCCCCCTACTTCTGAATAGAGGAAGAGATACACTTTCCTCAGTTTGAGTGCTTGGTTTCGTTAGAAGTGAGGACACCAAAGATATTGTGTTTCTCTTTCAACTATGATAACTAAATATATTTTTCATTAGCCTATCAAGTTCCATCTTAGAAGTAAGCTTTTAACACTTCATCTACTCCCTCCTGCTACCAGAAGGCTTTGTCCTTCCAATAACAAGCATTTCTTCTCACTCCTCTCCCTAGTGCATCTAATATATCTAATGTATATTTGTATATTACCTACCCATTTTTCCTTATTTAAGCTCTCCACATACTGGAATTCACCTCCTGAAACACTTCTTTCATCCCATCTTACATTTTATTTTGTAAGGTGTGATGGTCAAAACAATTTAACACTCTTTTAACTCTTTTATTTGTCTGATTCAGTATGAATTATTTTTGATGCAGGAACTATATTCATATACAGTATTCCTCATGAGATCTCACTGTTGCCTTATAAAATGATACTTGTACATTCGTATTTCTAATGGAAGTATATCAACAAATGCATTTAAGGTTCATTTTTCCTCTCTTAAATAGTCAGAACACAACGTCTTCTTATCTTCTATGATTTCTAACTAATAAGCTTAGAGAAGAAATTCTTCAGCCAACCTTTGACACAACCTACAACTATTGTTGAAGTCCAGACAGTGAGTGTGTTAGACTAATTTACACCTAGCAGTTTAATTTCAGATAGGCAGAGACCTCTAGTTCTCTCTCTAGATCTCTATCATATACACACTTCAAAAAATATCAATTTAGCAAGCAAAATAGTACTGTTATCATTTACTCATTTTAAAAGATCTTAGTCATAGAACAATCTATGGAAGTCAACAGTACAACTTTTTTTTTATAGTTCTCATTTTGCACCAATGCCAACGTATCATAAAACAGCACTATTCTGATCTCACTAGCAACATTCTCAAAAAAGCCCACAGTGAAGGCTGCATGTACAGTACATTTTCAACATTTTAAATATAGACATATATGATTTAGCAACTTTTAGTAAATTATGATTAGTGTATTAAATTTTATCTTTTCAAGTATTAATTAATTTGCATAACTTTGGGAGCGTTTCTTAGATTATGATCAAAAGCACAGGAAAAATACATTTCCAAAGTAAAAATTAATTTTTACTATCTAATAAATAGAGAAAAAATTTGAAAATTAATTTCTATAAACTTCTTCAGTAGCTCATATATAGTTCCATAGTAATTTAATATGCATGGCAAGACAAGTAGTTTTTTATACTTTTGAGAATATTTCATGGTTCAAGAGATGCTAAAATACTTCAACAGAAACCTACAGAAAACTCTATATAAACATCTGTGGAATATCGCCTCATAACGGAAATTTCTTCAGGTCAGTTAACAGTAGTCTCACATTCACAAACATTTCTTCAAAATGTGTCTGTGTCTTTGTAGTGAGGAATATTTTATGGAAGACCATTACAGGTTATTTGATGAAGGGCAATTTGATAGGTTTTCATGGCTATTATAAATATACTATGAAATATTGGTGTTTGCAAGCAAAAATGGTAATTTTTTACACAGTACATGAATACTCACTCTAACAGCATATACACATAAGCATACACTCTTCTGTGGGTATGATACAGTAAAAAAATATTTAAAAGATGTTATACAAAGAACGCTAGCAAAATTGAGACTTTAAATGTGGTATGAGGGAATAAGCTGCACGCAGAAGTAGATATGGTCTTTCTTCTCCAGTAAGGTCTATATAAGGTTGATTTCATCTGTATGTGGGCTATGGTACCTTTCAGTACTGTGGTACTGCTCTAGTATGTGGGAAATAAGTACCTGAAAATTAGTTTACCAATATCTTGGTCTCTAACTTCTTTTTTTTTTTTTTTAATAAGGTAAGGTTTAGCACTTTAATATGACAAAGTATTTCAGAAGTAGTGCCTTACCTATATCTTGTATTAAAGGACAGGTCAGAGAAGAAAAGGACAGAGAGGAAACAGTGGAGAGGACATCGTAGTGTAAAGATTACAAACAGGAGATGGAAGAAACTGCATGTATATCCCAATTACCACCAAATTTAACTGCTAAATGAGTACACTCTCGCATATTTAAATTAGAAGAGGTTATTACAGGCCCTCAGATACTCCCTCATAACTAGAAAAAAGTTAGCTTTTTTTAACTTATCAAAGATGTTCTAAAATGAACGCATAGCCACATAATCAGTACAAACCAGTCTATATTAATTAATTTATACCTGTTGACAACCACAAAAATATTGAAGATTTGTATTGAAATTCATGCAAATGAAGCATAAATAACTGTTTAATGATTTCTGTTTCATGTGCAAACCAAATACATTGCTTGTTTTTCAGTTATCCTACTTAAATATTTTAAAATTCTGTAGAAATGTAGCTATGCTGTTTCAATAGGGGTTAGTGAATGAAGCTACAATAACTTATACTAGGTCACTATCTTATCCAGTAGGACAACAGATTCCAATCTAAAGTTGTCTTTACAAAATATCAACCATATAATGAGACTTCTACAAATTTCTTGTGTTATAAAACATTTTCCTTCTCCATATATTTGTGTTTATAAATTCTTTATGCACAATAGATTAACATGAAAAAATGGCTTAGCACACAATAAAAATTAAAAATATATAATGAAGAATATTCAACAACATTAACCTGCAAAATTAAACTGCTCTTTCCCTGAACTTGTGTATGTGTAAAAACATACCACATGCAATTTGTTTCTGAATGTCTAAGCTAATTAAGACATTCCAGTATTGCTGTTTCTCAGCCTCATGTTTCAGATATCATAATTTACCTTTTAACACAATAAATAATGCTTTGTTTATACTCCAAGTGTTGTTTATTTTAAGTACTTGAGCATATGGACCAAATTATCTGAATATAGGCACATATAAAATCTTTAGCTTTACTATGTTAATACCTGAGACTGAATTCCCTATTGTTCTAAACTTTGGTCATTCATTGATTTCATGTTTGATAGAACAAAAATGTACAGAAGTTTTAACATGCCAAAATTTTGCTGAAGATTTAAGAAGAAGAAAGATGATTAAAACTGCATGACCAATTAGTTTAGAAGAAACTTATTAGTTTTTTCTATCGATAAAGTGCATATTTAATGCTATAACTGATTAAATTTAAACACATGTGAAGAATAGATTAATATTTTAATCTAAAGTGCTTAATCTTCATCATATCTCACACTAGGCTTTATAGTGACATATAATGATATAAGCTATACGTAACATCAAAAGAAAACTACTTATCTTTCCCTTTTGTCTTTTCATATGTCAAATTAATTTAAATTACTACAAAAGTATTATTATTAATTTATTTTTTCCATCTGGCTGCCCCACTAGACCTCAATTTTAAGCAGATTTAATCCCTTTCCCATTTGGTTCAATTATATTTTCTGAATGGATACCTAACCTTTCACTTTTAATTTATACAAAATATTTTTCCATAACTACATGGGCACAAGTAAAATAATATCCAATACCTCTATGAGTAACAACTGCAAGTTCTTTAGTTCTTTCTATCTGCTCAGCATTTCTTGGTCGTCTTCTTGAGCTTTGTAAATTTGCTTGATGGAGGGAGAGTGCTTCCTTGGAAGTGGCCGACTCCAGAACTGATTTTCTTATATTCATAGTTTGCACTTGTTGTTCTTCAGAAGGTTGTCTATAGGTGGTCACTGCACTGGATACAGCAACATCAGCAGATGTGCTAGCAACAGTAATAGCACCAGTAGTGGCCGCAATACGCTCCTCTAACTCACCAGTGGAGGCAGTTTTGATCAAAGTGGAAGAACCTGTGGGACACACAGTAGCACTGGATGCTAACATTTTCTTTTGAATTGTGTTTTCCTGAGCAACCTAAGAGATTAAATTCCCCTCTGTTTAACATAGTAAAGACAATTGACATGAAAAGAAGAAAGACAATATGCTTTATTTAAAAGTTTGAAGTAATCATAACATTTTAATTTCTAGTGAACATTTTGTAATTATAGTGATATTATATGTTTAGCTGTAAATGTTCTCAAAAACTTAGAGTATAAACTTTTATATCAGTCAGAATGACAGCACATAATTTCCACCGCTGCAAAGTCGGTCCTGAAATCAGCACAGCTAAAGCAAAATATACATCTGTGTCATTAAAAGGGACCCTGTGTGTAGAAAAGTGTTAACTGCCCTATTGAGTAGTGATACAGCAGCATTACGTAACAACCTAGGTAGCAGGCAAAGCTTTTGTACTCCAACTGCTAATAAGGCTGCCAAATATGTTCATACATTTGATTCCTTTCATCAAAGCTTGACAGGGCTCTAAAAGCTCATTTAAACTTGATACAAGGCCAAGGGTAAATGGACAGTAAAAGGTACATTTTAAAACAGAATATCTAAGAATAATCATCTATACTTGATAGTGGAGAAAGGCTGAATCTGTAATTCTCTTTTTGCTTTCTGATTCCTGTAAAAAGCCAGATTATTTTACTCAAGAAAAACCCATCCACAAAATGTTTCATGAGTTAAAAAATTGCCTGTGCACTGCTTGTGAAAACATTAAGTCAACAGTTCTAACTTGTCAAGTAGCTAAAATACATAACCAATGTGGGAATTTTTAATATTTTGTTAATCTTTTCATCCTTCCCCATTCCCCAGATTTGGCTGCAAATGTTTGGAGGCCAAGTCTCTCACCTTTGAGCATTTAGAACATCTAACACAGTAGCAATTCCATCTTGACTGGAACAAACAAATGACTGGGCAATGCATAATAAAATTCATAATAACAAATTAGCATAAACAAAGCTGATGTACATGAACGATACTATGTTATACTAGTATCTTTAAAACATGGCTTTTTTGTTCCATAATAATGATTAGGGGCCTCTTGAACAGTCACTGAAATAATAATATTCCACACTTGTCTTTTTACTTCTGAGCTGTCCTCTCACAGACTTTGAGACTTGTCCTTTATGTGTAGTGGGTAATGACAGGATGGAAAAAAAACAGAGTTTTTGCACTGTTAGAAGAACCTATGTGTTAGAAAATAGAAATAAGACTTCCAGAGAAACTGAGTAGTGCACGGTACCTTTCATGCACAAGGTATATCAAATCTATTGACAGAAATATCAAATGTGCTGTATAAATAAAAGGAACAGATTCTAAAGTAAAAAATACTTAGTCTTGCTAATGAAGTCTTTTTTGTTTATCGCAGAAATTTTAGGCTGAAAATGTTATATTTTGCTATGCTATTAAAAAAACCCAACCATAACAGAATACTTAAGAATTACACAGACAACTGATAGGACTGGTGTGGTACATATTTTTTTTTGCTGTCTTACATTTAATTTCTTGATATTTCTTTTGTAGTACAGCACTTCTAAATCATACAGTGATGGTTCCCCTTGCAAAACTAAACAACCTTAACAGCACCAGGGAAAACTCCAGGTTTATGTGTCAGAGACAGAACCAAAAACTACTTGCTTTCTAATGATGACAGTGGTATAAGTAACTAATAAATATCTAGACCTTTTTAATTCTTTATTTCAGAATATAAGAAGAGAATTGTCACAGCAATGAATAATATCAAAAGACCAGACTATCTATGATGAAGGATACAATAAATGTTGACAAACTTACCAGAATTAAAATACAGAAAATACAAGTGTATGGTCAAGAGATGTTTTGGACTAGGATAATGTTGATTAAAAGAAAGAAATCTTATTGCATGTTACGTAACCACTGCTATGAAAGCAAAATCTATGTGAATGCATCTTTGTCATGCAAAGAAATATACAGCAACAAGCAGTCATTTGCTCCTACTATCAAGCTCAAAGCAAAATCATATTCAGAATCTCAGCCAAATGGCATGTTATATCCTAATGATTTAAAGACGCACAGCACTTTGAAAGAATTAAACAAGCTAGGAAAGTTCATCTCAAAAGAAAAAAATAAGAAATATTATTCTTACTTAAATCTTCAAAGCTTATACATTGAGAAGTCCTGTACTACTTTTATACAGAGGTAACATTCACGCGAAACAACTAACTTGTTAGGCATCCACATCCACTTACACAGCAAAAAAGAACTCTTGCAGAAGATCAGTAAAAGGTAAACAGTGTGGTCTGATTTACATGGAAGATTTTAATATAAAATTAATTTTATTTATAAACAATCAGGTAAGTATCAGCTACTGCATTGAATAGATGCATTCATGTTTGCTTAAATATCATTTGTACTCTGTAAAGCATGAACTTTCATGTCTTAGTATTCTACAAAAACAGGTCTAGACCAACTGAAACACGTATGTGTATGGGCAACGTAACATACTCTCCACTTCAGTCATCTGCAGCCAAATCTGACATTTCAGTTTGTCAATGAGACTATTTTAGAAATTGTCATTTCCTAGATGATGTAAAAAAAAAAAAAAACCTCCACATATTATTTTCCCTTAATATTCTGGTTTTAAAATATATACATATATGTTTATATATATATAAAAGGACAATCCTGCAATGAGAAATCGTACAAGAAGGAAGAAAGGAAGACAGATTTCTGCTTTTTGGATGAAGTTTAAACCAACAATTTTCAGTCAGGTGGGGTCAACTCAGAGGTAGGTCATCACTTTGAATTTACAATCACCAACTGAGAAAATTTGAGGCTTAAGGAACTGCCACACTGCACCATGGGAGGAAGCAATAAAGGCATGGAGGCAAGAAAGAGTGTTGCTTGGGGCATGGGTTCACAAAGAAAGGGAACCTGATCAGCCCAGACTAAAGCAGTCCGAGTCCTACTAAACTGGACGACCATTTCTCTAAATGAATCCCTGTGGATGCAGAAAAGATTAGAATCAGTAAAACTGAGGTTCTTTCGTGTGTTAAATTCAACTACTTAGTTGAAGAAAGATTTGAAGTGGTATTTACACGTAAAAATTTGCGGCTATTGGGAAATGAAAAGAGATCAAGCTGATGATCTATGGAGCCATTCAGTTCAGAAAACTAGTGTGAATGAACCATTATTCAAAAGTGTTGTAACTGCTATAACTGTGGATAATTCAAACATATGGAAGACCCATACGCCTTTCTATTTATATAGGGGTGGAGGTTGGTCCTGATTCCAGGATCCTGCTTTGTAAAGAAAGAGGCAAGAGCCTTTGACATTTGCCTGAGACAAAGCTCCAGAAATAGATTATGAATCTGTGCTACATGCACACACTTTGCATATGCAATATGCTACAATTATGCACAGGGTTCCTGTGCAAACATGACAGCAAAGAAATTTACCCCAGAAAAACTCAGAGTGGAGGTTCTCATTAGATTAATCTAATGGACTAACTTTTTACAAGTAATCCCTAAGGGAATAAAATAATCTAGGGAGATGACGAATACCTTTGCCCACTCTGCAGAAGTGGTTAGTCAACATGCATTAATACATGATTTAAGATTGTTATTTTTTTTCATAAAATGAAAATAATTAACTACTAATATTTAATTGTCATTCTTTCTTATAAGATACAACTGAGAATTATGCTTTAACAGGATTTAAACATATAGGATTTTAAGGAAAATTAATTAATTCACTAAATTAAAGTGATAGTGTGAAACCACAAAATTACCATGCTTTCAGATATTAGCCATTGACTCAACTGAAAGAAAATATTTCCAGTGCAATGTAATTTTAAATAAAACTTTGACATGAAGTATGTTAGTATAATTTCTGTTGTTAAAAGACAAATATTATAATTCTACAGACTGAAAGCACGGATATGGCCAGTATAACTCGATTAAATTGAAAGCCCGACACTAAATGTCTGAAATGCAACTAAAGAAGTTCATTCATAAAGAAGTATTCAGCAAAAATTTTAAAGATTTTCTAACTTTGCTTTTATTTCAGAGACAACTGATGAACAAACAAATGATCTAACACTGTTTATTGTCCACTGGTTAGTAATACCATGCTGATTAGGAATCAAACTGATCAAAAAAGAGTGAAAATTCAGTAGTGTGAGTTTGGTTCGTATCACACTGGGATTAAAACAATTTTTATCCACAGGATCATAGAGTAACTGAAGGTGAAATGGACCTCAGGAGGTGTCTTGCTGTCATGACAACCTAAAGCAAGGTCAGCCACCAGGTCAGACCAGTTGCTCACGTCTTTATCCATTCAAATCTGGACATTTTGGTCCCATATGCATATTCAGTGAGATTGCACTCTGTCACTGATTCAAGCTCATTGATAAACACATTGAACAGAACTTGTACCAGGATGGACCCCTGCAGTACTCCACTTGCTACTGGACTCTAGGTAGAGTATGGTCCGTCCTCTAAATTTAGATGTTTTTAATTTCAGCAGTGGAAGAACATATGAAAATGGGCAAATTGTTCATAAGACGAAATAAATGGGATCTAAGGCTACTGTTCAACAGCTATCCTAATTCATTAGAATTAGTTTTGCTGATTAATTCCTAAGAATCACACTGAGCTCAAAATGTGAGAGCAAATTGGAATACTCAATATCTTGTTTATTCAGGATGAATTCAAGATGCAGGACTTTTTTAGTCCTTATGACACATATGATCCAACCACAGACTTCTCAAACAAAGTTCAAGGTCCTTAATGCAGAGGACTCTAAATGGGACTCTCTATATTAAAGTGTTAATGAAGTCAGCCTGGGTTTTCCTGTGTACCTTAATAGCAAGAAGTAAGCTATTCTATCCATCTGGAATGGGTAATTCAGAAAGAAGAGCTGACAGTCTTAAACAAAAATAAAATGCATCTTTCATTAAAGAAAAAAAGAAGTGATTACAATTATGTATAGAATTTCAAAAAAAGTAATCACTATATTCCATCTTCATTCTTCTTTCAGATGTTCAAGGACTTGCAGTCAAGTTATTTAGTATCCTTACTAAAAACCTTCCCACAGTTAACTAACTTCGAAGTAACCCACCATTAAGAAGGGGTTACTTTGCTAAGTTAGTGTAGATATAACAGCTTATTTGACTCTTTTAACATATTTTTAGATGTTGTTCTAGCCTTATTAATTTCATAAATCTCTTATTATTCTTCATAAATTTACCTGCTTTTAAGTTTAAATTACAGTTTTGCTTCTGCTGATTTACAAGTAAGCAACAGAAAAGAAAGGAATCCGAAACGCATATATACATTTGAGAATACTAAAACAGTATAAATGGCTGATGTAAAACATTATTCTGACCAAAATGATTTTCCATTCCTACCTATTCAGGAAGGAAATAAAACTGAGGATTTCAAGAAATGATGTAAAACATTCTTCTGACCAAAATGATTTTCCATTCCTACCTATTCAGGAAGGAAATAAAACTGAGGATTTCAAGAAATCTATAAGATCCTGTAAAAACATGGTTCAAAACAAGTTTCTAGACTTCAGTTCAAACAGGCAATGATCCCTAGATTTATAAAAATAGAAAAGACTCCAAAAGCTATCTAGACAGAAGTTTAATATATTTCCTTTTCACTTCCTTTTGTTTTAATTTTGCTCACAATTTGTGTGAATTGTTTCAGAATTTTATTTTTTTTTTCTTTTCTGGTACCAGAAGGCACTTCTTTGCATTACTGCATTCTCCTACATTGTTTTTTACTTGCATCGTTTTTCTTTCTCTCTTCTTTCAACCTCTCTAATGTTGTTTCTTCACTTTCTCTTTCTCTTTCTCTTTCTTCTGTATTAATTTAAATGTAAATCGACTGCTGCAGTAAGACATATATCAGAACACTCTGAAAATAACAATTAAGCATTGACTACAAATTGTCAGGCATGCAGGAGATAAAGACTTTTGTCATCCTTCGGCACATATGAATGCATGTGTCTACGATTTTCCAGATGCTTCTCTCAGTGAATTTGCGATCACCTGACATTTTTTAAGTAGATACTGAAAAAATGGTAAATCTATGTATCTTAATTTTATTAAACTGATTAAATTTGAAAATCTGAATTTCTATGCAGTCAAAATTAACCTTCTAGTTTTTGATGGTACAGAAATGCCAAACACCTTAGCATGGTGTATCTCCCATCTACTAAACACAGGACATAAACAAAGAACTACACTTTTTTGTTCTTTTACGTTTATCTATTCAAATAACAGATCCTATTCTAGTAAAATACATTTTTTTCATAAAAAAACAATACGAAAATGACCAACATAGTCACACATATGCAACTGTTCTTTCAGTTGGTTTAACTTCAGTGATAAAATATTTTTTGAATGGTCTGTTACTTTTAAGAAAAAAAAAAAACCAAAACCAAACTTCAACACAAATGAATGTTCATAAGTGAGAAAGCAGTAAGCAGTGATTTGAAATACAAAAGATTTATTTTCATATGATAATTTGTTGCATAGATATAGTGATACTTTGCTTTCTTCTCAAAAGAGGTGTGCATCAATGCAGGATAAATCTGTGGAATCCACCTAAATCATATAAAAAACCTCATAAATTCTTCAAGACACTCTTTCAACAGTATTACAGGAATCTAAGAAATGAATGATAAAATGTTGGGAATAGAAAGTATTCACAACTATTGGCCTTATATACTTGTAGTTATCTTACAGAAGAGTACCTTTATTATATTTGTCAACTAAAAAGCCTTGCCAATATTGTCTCATATATTTAATTTCCTTGTAATTTATTCTTGTGTATCACATTGCAACAGAAAGATTTATTTTCCCTTTTTAAAGACAGAATAACATCAAACAGAGAAATCTTTAAGAATACTGTGTACATAGCCATGGATATAGCAACCATGTAATTAAAAGATATGTTTCTTTCTGTCTCAGGAACTACTTAGGACAAAAGGAAACTGAATGCATTTTATACATTCTGCAGTGCAAAATATAACCCACTGTGCTTAGCTTGGAGCATGCACCACAACAGAACCTGCTGCTCCACTCCTTTATGAATGGGATTTTAATGACTGGGTTTTTGACAATTTTGGAAAGCACCCTTCTCTGAGATTTTAAGAACAACCAAGAAATAACAGGGAAAATATTGTGACTTTAATTTATTGCTGGTATGTGTGCGATAACTTGTCTTAAGAAAAAAAAGAAATTTAAAGCAAGTTAAAAACTATTGTAAAATATTGCATGTGCCTTTTAAAAATAATACTTTGATGTGAACATGTATCATGGACATTTAATCAGAGGTTTCCATAAGTTTAAAATTTAGAGGTTCTAATTACTAATTCTGTTTCTTGAGTCACCTTCAACATGCCATTATATTCTAGATCTCTCATTTCTTATGAGCAAAATGAAATTTACGCTTTCCTTTTACTGCCAGAGAGATATTAATATCAGTTGCCTAATATTTGTTCAGTGCCATAAGCAAGTAAACTAGCATGCGTACATCAAATATACAGTTCCAGATAGAACAATGCTTCCTAACACCGGAACTGCATATTGATGTGACTTTGACACTCCTACTTTTTATTTTATCAATGAAGTTCATATGCATGAAAAAATAATGAATGATAAACCCAGTAATAATCTACTTTAATTTACTCTTAATATAAAAAAAAATCTTTGTATCATTGCTCTCAAGTATCTAGGTCAGGTATCTAACCTTTGCCCTAAGCAGGCTAAATGCCCAAATCTTCTATTCTAAATCTAGTGTTAGGCATCAAAGAGCTATTTGACACAAACTGAGTATGAAAAATTACTAAAGTAATTTAAGACTCCAGAATTTTATCCAATATATTAATCTTCACTGCAGGGAAGATAATTTTAAGAGGTAATAACTTTTTTTCTTTTGTTTTAAATAGGTTAGTTCTTGTTAGAAAAAGTGTGAGGTTCTTAGAAAGGCTGTTCATTTACTAGGCAAATGGCAAAGGCAAGCCTGAAGAAAAGGTAACTTGCCAGTTTACCTTAGTATCAGTCTGTGTATGTTCATTGCATATGAAAGAAACCAAATCTTAATACTTAAGCACATCTTTTGCATTGTTTGCTCTACCTGTGTCTAGTAAAATTAACAGAGAATGATACTGAAATTCTGAAGATTGTAGCCTAGTAAGAATAATTTTGCCATGAATAATACGAGGCCACAGGATTTGTGTTGACCTCATGAAGGCTTGCGTTAATCTGAGGTTGTTTTCACTAGTTTTGATAATCTTGTAGTGGTCAAGTGAGTACTTTCTGACCTGTTTGTATTTCAGGAATATGGTGCTCTGAGAATACTGTGTAAAGTAAAGCTCTGACAACGCTATGTAGTCACTGTGTAGCAAGCACCAGCCCTTTATACTGACTGAGGCTGAGGGAGCCTGATGTGCAGCTTTCAGATTTTAATAAAGAACAATGAGGAAGAAGCAGCCGGTGTTCAGGAAACAGAGAAAAATGAACAATTGAAGTCTAAGATTGACTCCGATTATTTGCTGAGGGGAGCTGCTCTGGAGTTGGTACTATCTGCAGCAGAGTGGCAGATCTCAGCACACAGGGGGTTTTCCAGAGGCAGCAAAACACTGGGGCAGCAAAGACACCCACCAGGAACCAGCAGCTCTAGTCCTGTGCATTGCCAGAGCAACCACGACCACCTCCACACCTAGAAAAACCAGCCTGGGGAGTACAAGTGACAGGGAACACTGCAAACAGAGCGGGCAAACACGATGTGGCACAGCAGTTTGTGCGGCAGCTTGCGAGGGAGGGTCACTCATCTGAGAGCTAAGGCCACAGCTCTGGCTTGGGGGTCTGCACCATCTACCCCAGCAGTGGCTGATGCCTCCACCCAGACAGAGCTGCTGAAGGGACCTCAGAGTGCAGAAAGTGCCTAGACCTTTCTCCTGGGGCAGGGACAGGCAGCAGACCTTCCTGCAAAAGGTGTGCCCAGGTAGAGAACCTTCTGCAGCAGGTGGCTGAGTTACAGGAGGCCATGAGAAGCCTGTGTAACATCAGGAAGGCTGAGAAGGAGTTACACAGCTAGTTCCATGCACAGTCTGCAGTGGACTTGCAGTCCACGGCCAAACAACCAAAAACTCCCCTACTGACACACACAGAAAGGAAGGGGGTCAATTATTCAGAAGAATGGAAGCTTGCAACAGCAAGGACCAGCAGAAAGAAGACACTTCCCTGAGGTGCCCTCGCAAAACTGATTCACCACTCTGCAGACTGAAGAGGAAAGGCCCAGCACATCAGGAGAGATGCTGGAGCCAAGCAAGGCAGCCCAATTTGCTGCTGTATAAAAACCAGCATGACTAAGAAAAAGCCAAGGGTGATAGCAGTAGGTGACTCTCTTCTGAGAGGTATGGAGGAACACATTTCCCAAACTGATGCACTCTAGAGAGGTGCACAGCTTACTGGGGGCTCATATTAGGGATGTCATTGAGAAACTACCAAGCCTCGTACAGTCCACTAACTATTATCCACTGCTGTTGTTTCATGTGGGCATCAACGACACAGCCAGGAGGAGCCTGAGGAGTATCAAGAAGGATTACAGAGCCCTGGGAGCAGCAGTGAGAAACTCTGGAGCACAGACAGATTTTTCATCAGTCTTCCCAGTCAAAGGGAAGGGGTTTGAAAGGGCCAGTTGAAACTGGCAAATCAACAAATGGTTACAGAACTGTTGCCAAAGCCAGGGGCTTGGGCTGTCATCAGTGGTGCAGAGTCTAGTTGGAGGCCTGTAACTAGTGGTGTCCCGCAGGGGTCAGTACTCGGCCCAGGCTTGTTCAACTTCTTCATCAATGACCTGGATGAAGAGATAGAGCGTACCCATAGCAAGTGTGCTGATGACACAAAACTGGGAGGAGTGGTGGATACACCAGAAGGCTGTGCTGCCATTCAGTGAGACCTGGACAGGCTGGAAAGTTGGGCAGAGAGGAACCTGATGAAGTTCATCAAGGGCAACTGCAGGGTCCTGCACCTGGGAAGGAATAACCTGGTGCACCAGTACAGGCTTGGGGCGGACCTGCTGGAGAACAGCTCTGTGGAGAGGGACCTGTGTGTCCTGGTAGATGACAGGTTAACCGTGAGCCGGCAGTGTGCCCTTATTGCCAAGAAGGCCAAGGGGATCCTGGGGTGCATTAGGAGGAGTGTGGCCAGCAGGTCGAGGGAGATTCTCCTTCCCCTCTACTCTGCCCTGGTGAGGCCCCATCTGGAGTACTGTGTCCAGTTCTGGGTTCCCCACTTCAAGAAAGAAGAGGAGCTACTGGAGAGAGTCCAGCAGAGGGCTACAAGGATGGTGAGGGGACTGAAACATCTCTCCTACAAGGGGAGGCTGAGGGAGCTGGGCTTGTTCAGCCTGAATAAAAGAACGCTGAGAGGGGACCTTATATATGCCGATAAATGTCTTCAGGGTGGGTGTCAGGAGGATGGGGCCAGACTCTTTTCAGTGGTGCCCAGTGACAGGACAAGGGGCAACGGGCACAAACTGAAGCATAGGAAGTTCCATCTGAACATGAGGAAGAACTTCACTCTGAGGATGATGGAGCACTGGAACAGGCTGCCCAGGGAGGCTGTAGATTCTCCTTCTCTGGAGATATTCAAAACCTGCCTGGACAATGTCCTGTGCAACGTGCTCTTGTCGACCCTGCTTTGGCAGGGGGGTTGAAGTAGATGACCCACAGAGATCCTTTCCAACCCCAGACATTCTGTGATTCTGTCATTCTGCGATTCTGTGATTATTGTTAAGGCTTTTCTTCATTAGATAATTTAGACTATCAGACTGTTACAACTTAAATTGGAATAACAGTAATTGGAAACAATGAATTGTTATATCCGTAAGAATTTTTTTCCCTTCTATGGTAACATAATTCTTAGTGTAATGTTAATTTACGTAAGTTTGCTACAATCCAACTAACTTTAGATCTGTACTTTTGTATACCAAGTACATATTTTATTTTATTTACCTTATACCACTGCTCAGTCACTGTCTGGAATCTGAGATCTCTACTCAGTAGCACTGCTCAGGCTCCCTTGGGCCTCCCCTCTCCCATACCCATTCCTCCAAGACCGCTAGTCTGGGGCCATCAATGCCTGCCTGAGTGATGCCACAGTGGTGCTGGTCCCCAGCTCCCCGCAGCCCTGCCTGGCCATGGGGCTAATGTCCCTGTCTGGCCTTGTCCTGTGCCCATTCCTATGGAGGTTCCCTGTGCCCAGGGCTGGATCTGTCTCCGGCTGTCCCCCAGCTTGCTCTACTCCCTGGCTAGGGGCAGTGGGACCAGCACTGGCTGCAAAGCCCTGCACTGTCAGCCCCTACACAGATCCCCTGAGGTCCCCACCTTGCCAGTCCTCAGAGTCCCATCAGCCCTTGATGTGCACTGACAAATACTGTCTCTTAATCACTGTGAAAAATACAATGCCTAAGAAAAAACTAGAGGGTTATATTTAACAAGAAGTATTATTCTTCTCTGATTTCTCGCTCAGAATAAATAAATGAAATAAATGTCTAAAGAGAGCAAATGTTAATTATGAAGTAATGCAAAGTTCAATGATTTGGAAATGAAACTATCCTCTTTTATTTTTTTGGTTTTATCTAAAAGGTCAGGATAAGCTGAAAAATAATACCTTTTAAGAAAGGTCAAGTCCTAAGTGAGATGAAAACAATTCTCTGGGAAGGAAGAAGGTTCCTTCAGTATAGAAACTGATACAAAATCCACTTACACTTTACAGAGATAAAGCTATTCCTTAGGAACATTATGTGCTGTCAGCATCAAGAGGGCAGTAAGTGAACTTTTGAGCTATGAAGAGGGCATCCAGTGCAAAACTAGAACTTTGCCTCAGTGAAAGCTTCCCTACGAGATGCTCCTAGTGATCCATTAGCTTACAATTTGAAGACATCTTAAGCTAAATGCTTACACATTAAAATAAATTTCAAATATATTCTTAGAAGAGTTACTTATTTATTTCTTTAATGACCATTTCAGGCAATTTTGCACCACAGTACAATGATAGTAATGAAAGAGTTCTCTTTCAGTAGTCAAAATGGTTACTCATATCCAAAATAGCTTCTTCAGTTACTGCAAGGGTCTTTCCTCAGCAGTTTATTATATTGCACAGAGAAATGCTCACAAAGAGGCATCTTCTACAGGAGAAAGATATATCGACTTGTCTAAAAATATAGCAATTTGATTTTCAGAAATGGCAGCTGGTTTTGGATGTTTCTCATGTTCCTTAGCTGACAGAGCTTAAGGAGGGCAAAATTTGAGATAAGTGGTTACTGAGCATATTTGAACACTTCAGGTTTTCATGGAATGATGGAGGTTGGAAGACACCTCTGGAGATTGTTTACTCCACCCCAATCTGCTAAAAGCTGGGTCAACTAAAGCAGGTTGCTCACAATAGTGTCCAGTCCGTGTCCAGTCTCTGTCTCTACAGGGACAGAGACTCCCACAACCTCCCTGGGAAACTTCTTTTATTTTTCAGTTACACTTACAGTAAAAAGGTTTCTTCTGTTTAAAAGGAATTTCCCATATTTCATTATATGCCCAGTATCATTTATCCTTCCATTTGCCACTACTGAAAACAGTCTGGCTCCATGCTCATTAATACCTCCCATTAGATATTTACAGACATGTGCACCAACATCCCTGTTTATTTTTAAAAATAGTGATCTGTTGAAGTGTCTTAAAAACCAATATTCTTTAAATTGGAATCACTTATTTTCAGAAGTGAGCATTTGAACTATAAATTCAGAATAATATACATTCTACACATTCTTTCCACTTTTTTCCTTTTCTTCTGAAAATACTCTACTCTCAATTTGAACTGTTTCCTGTGACAATCACATTCTTGGATATAATATCTGTACGTCAGCAAATCAATATATTTTCCAGAAAACCTCAAAATCAACAGTGGAAAAAAAATTTCTTTGAGAAGATCACATGTCATTTTCACTCTAAAGAAGAATCTCAAAAATAAAAATTAAGTTTGTATGAAGTTATCAATGTTCATTAAGTTTGTTGAGACCATGAAACGTCCTTTGAAGCCATTCAGCTTCCTTCAGTCATCTGAAATGCCCCTTTTACACAAATCAAGGACATAAAGATTCCTGGACTCAATCACAAAACCTGTTCTTCCATGCAAAAATGGAAATTCAGTATTTGTCACAGAAATTTGCAATATTCTAGACTCATGTCAGAAAGCATGACTTTCTGATTCTTGGTTTTGGGACCCTGCTTTCAGCAATTTCTCTATAAAAAAGTTAACTACATTAGCAGGTGCATTCATGTCATTAGACTATGAAGACAGTCAAAGAGGTACTCATAAGCAGAAGTAGAATGCAGGTTTCAGACAACAAAAGGAACAAAAGCCAGAAATTAGGATTAATATTAGGGTTAGTTACTTGGAAAAAAGCATAAATAGCAGCCTGTAGAATCAGGGGACTGAAATGCAGAAACCAGTGCAAGCTCTCTACCTCAGAAATTGATCTTAATGTATCATAACACATAGTGGGATGCTTTCCATATAAGAGAAACTTCTGATAGTGAGAGCAGAAAAAGACTTAAAGACATTATGTAGAGTAGTTCATATATTTTTGTTACTCCAGAAAACTATGAATTAGAGGCTGAAGATTCATTGAATTTAGGTTGCTTCTGAATGTCCTTTTTTTTTCATTAGAGAGGAAAATTATGTGAAAATACTGCGTATAAAGAATAAAAGGGTTTTTAATTCATTCTACCACAGTTATGATACTTTTCCAATGAAGATACTACAAAATAAAAATGGAATGTTCCCTTATTTCCAGCATACTGATATTAGTGTCAGGATCGAAGACTCAATAAGAATGTACTGTAGAGAACAGGAGGTAGTTCCATGAGTTTTCCTCTCTGAATCCCACTGTGGTTACTGTGATGGGAAAAAGACAGTCTAAGAAAATACCTGAAACCAAAGTCAATAGACTAAATTTACAGTATTCTAAGGTCCACCACTGACACAAAAAGGGAGAAAAGAAAGCAGGAGGCACTATACTGGATTTAGATGCTCTTTGCACCATCATAACTACTAGAATATGAATATTCTGTATATTCTTTTGTGTGGCAGTAATTCCCAACATCTTATCAATGGATTATGCAATAATTCACGGGTTTCTAGAGTACAGAACTTTATTGGGAATGCTATGATTGTCACTAAACTGATTTTTTTTCTGTTTGTATTTTTATTTATTTCCTTTAATTTAGTTTTATACCTTTTAAATGAACCAAGTTCCATTCTTAATATCCCTGAGGAAAAATAAAATCCTAAATATAAAAAATTACAGTTGCTCTGTTTTTTTCCTTGCAGAAGATTCTGTTATTCTACACAAGAATGTAACATTCTTTGCAGTATATATAATTTCTTAGAATTTAAGGTCCTTAGTGGGTAAGAAGTTGAAATAACCGTCACTTTAATATTACTGGAATTAATACCAGCAAAAATTATAAAAGACATCTCTAAAACAATTTTCATATCTTCTTCTGTACAAACTAACTCACATAGCGTTGTGATTTGAGAATGATTTATACAAACTTATCTTGATAAGAAACCACTTTGTTTTAAACGTATCTTTCCTGGAATTATGTAAGCATTTCTGACTTGCAGGAAATTTTGTGGGGTTGTTTTGGGGGACAAAAAATCAGCTGCAAACCTTTTTCTTCTTAGAAACGAAAGTATGAGAGACATCAGAAACGTTTTGAACAGGTCTTGAAAAATATTGAAATGCTCAGTCTTTAAACTCCAGTTCTGTTTGATACTTATAGCACATCATGTTCTCTGTGTCTTTCATTAGGTTCTATTTATTTCTATTTGGAATCTGGCTCCCGTCAAAACCGTAAACTTTTTTACCACCGTTGATAGACACTTACTTTACATAAATTAAATGGCACTATGATCATCCTTGCAGAGGCAAGAGCTTCTGAAAAATTCTACAGAGTTCCAAAGTAACTACTTTCACATGTAAGAAAAACTTACTGGATAGCAGTGATTGAGAAGTTTCAGCAAATATCAAGTAAACTCATTCCCCAAGGAAATAATAATTTAAAATCTTTTAAAAAAATCCAAACCTTCCTCCACAATCCCTCCCCCCCAATAATTCTAGCACAAAATGAGTACCAAGATGAGTACAAAAAGAAACATTTTGCCTCTGTACAAAGACCTTGAGATAGTTAAATGTCAATTAAACAATCAAAATGACATTGTGATAACCTCCACAAGAGGTAAAAGGATTAATTTCTTCCAGATTGGTTAATATTCATAAATTCCCATTAAGGTCATTGGGTACTTGAGTGATTAACTTAAGTACTATCGACTGATTTTCTCTCAGTGTCAAAACAGTGTGCTTAAATGGCTTAAAAAAAAAAAAAAGCAGAAGGTCAATTTCCTAAAACTGAATTTTCCTTCGAGATCAGAATTGTAATTTTTTTTTTTACCATTAAATTATTTAACACTTAGAAGTTTTAGAACTTTCCAGGGGAAACTATGATTTAAACATGTGGCTTTTATACCTCTTTCATGAAAAGAAAACCTACCTAGTGCCAGGCTGCATACAAATGAAATGAAATCCTTTCTTCTTGTATCTCCAGTTATAAACCTGCAATGCTAATTGCCTACTTGTTACACCTATGCACTAGACATACATACTAGATTGTCTTCACAAGTATTTGTACATATCATAGTGCACCTAGGCAGCACTATACACTAAAACAGCACTACCTAAGCAATTCTGCCAGCTTTGTGAGTGGAAAGTGGAAGGCTTAGTGTTACCTAGTTTTCAGCTGCCCTGGATGGTGCTTAAAGAGCTGGTGCCCTACTCCACTGGTAACTTTCTGGGTGACTTTGGGCAAGTCACTTCATTGGTATGCGCCTTAGTTTTGGCATCCAAAACAGGCATAATAACTGTTTCCAGTACTATCCCTGTAATTCTTTATTTTCAAATCTGTGTATCTCCCCTTCTTCCACAGCTCTATTTTTCAAGCTACGGAGTCCTACACTAGTCAATCGCTTTTCAATTGGAATCTAATACATATGTTTAATGATCTTTGCTATCTTTCTCTGAACTTTATTCAACTTTGCTACATTCTTCTGAACTGCAGAGAGACCACAGCAAAACCAGAGTCAAGCTGAAGGTCGATTTATAAAGCAGCATATGTCTTCTGTTTTGTCTTCGACTCTTTTCCTAATATTTAGTTTAAAAAGCACTTAGTGCTTTTTTAAGCACTCTAAGTATGGACCTGAGGACTATGTAGTGCTCTTCATATACTAACTACCTTAGAACACAAGAGTTTGCTGAGATTACTAACAACAGCAATGGTCAACAGATTCCATTATGTTATTTGCAGATTAAGATGATTTTGCAGTGCTCACTATGCAAAGAGAGTTACAAAGAAGCAACACAAGCTAAAGTCTTTTAATTCCCCGCAAGTACAGCTGGAAGACTACATGACTATAGCCCGGACACACCAGTCACTTAAAGATAATTTGACTGATTCAGTGATGGCTTAGGAAGCAGTGGTACAAATCTCATGTGCTGTTAAAAGAAAACTTTACCTAAACTGAGTGACTACATTCTGCTGTTACTTGAAGTAGTAAAGGTTCCCCTGACAAAGTGTAGCAAGAGCATCTTTGCCAACACTATGGACAACCTGCTGACGAGAGGTTTATACTAAGAATGATGGAGAGAGAGCTAATGAACCACATTTAAGTGGCATAGTGGTGCAAAAAAGCAGAAAGGAAATGAAAGATTTACAGGAATATGAGAGACTTCACGAATAATAAAATCACGTGAAGAGGACCCTGTCTCCTGTTTACATACACATATGCAGTCAGCCTGGGACAGAAACGGGAGGAACTGGAGCTTCACATGCCAACACAGAATGGTGACATCATTGGAGTAACTGAGATGCGGTAGGACAGCTCACATGGCTGGAGTGTGGTGATGGGTTTTTGGAAGATACCAGGGACAACTTCTTGATAGACATACTGTATGGGCCAGCCACGGGTGATGCACAGCTGGACCTGCTACTCGCTAACAAGGAAGAGCTGGTTGGAGATGTGGTGATCAATGGTATCCATGCTTGCAGTATACTGTGAATTTAATTCAAGACCCTGAGGGGAGTGAGGAGGGCAAGTAGCAGAGCAGATCCTGGTTAGACGGTAAAGATCACAGGTTTGTGGTTAGTGGATCATACTCTTCCTAGAGGATTCTAATAAGGGAAGCACTGCAGGACTTTATCCTGTGACCTCTGTTGTTTAATACCTTCAGTCATGAGGACGAAGCGATGGAGTGGACTCTGGTTATGTTTGCAGGTACATCAAACTGGGGGGAATAAACAATATGTTTGAAAGCAGGCTTGCCATCCAGAGGGACAAAAGACAGGCTGGAGGAACTGGCAAACAGGAATCTTATGGAACTAAACAAGGGCAAATTCAACCTGTGGCAAGAGGAAAGGAAGGGGTCTGACTGGTTGGGGAGCAGCTCTGCTGAAAAGACCCTGTGGGCCCTGGTGAAAAGCAAGATGAATGTGAGCCAGCAGTGTGCCCTGGCAAACAGCATCCTGAACTGTGTTTACAGAACCATGACTGATACGCGAATGGAAGGGATTATACCCACCTCTACTTACAGCATGATAGAATCACAGAACGGTAGGCGCTGGAAGGGACCTCTGTGGATCAATTAGTCCAGCCCCCCTGCCAAATCAGGGTCACCTAGAGCACGTCGCACAAGACCTCGTCCAGGGGGGGTCTTGAATATCTCCAGAGAAGGAAAATCTACAATCTCTCTAGGCAACCAGAGTGCTCCAGAGTGCAATCCAGTGCTCCATCACCCTCAGAGGGAAGAAGTTCTTCCTCATATTCAGTTGGAACTTCCTATGCTTCAGTTTGTGCCCGTTGCCCCTTGTCCTGTCGCTGGGCACCACTGAAAAGAGTCTGGCCCCATCCTCTTGACACCTATCCTGAAGATGTTTAGAGGCATTTATAAGGTCCCCTCTCAGCCTTCTCTTCTTCAGGTTGAACAAGCCCAGCTCCCTCAGCCTTTCCTCATAGGGGAGATGTTCCAGTCCCCTCATGTGGAGGAATGGCTAGCGGAGCAAGGGCATTTTGACATAGAAATGCTAAGTCATCAGGATCTCAAGAAGTATCGAAAGCAACTAGTTTAGGAACCAATCAGGGACAAGGTCAGACTGTCCTTGTTTACC
>Ga0065711_1003691_pt1 | contig 26772 bp, 13 predicted proteins | sample Hoacrofraction12_FD_59098 | JGI IMG/M metagenome (GOLD analysis project Ga0065711, IMG submission 59098) | Hoatzin crop microbial communities from Cojedes, Venezuela - Epithelial fraction 12 v2 (version 2) | ecosystem: Host-associated > Birds > Digestive system > Esophagus > Crop | place... | reverse complement strand
CCTACCCTGTTTTAGTTTAAAACCATTACCCCTCATCCTGTCACTGTTGTCTCTACTAAAAAGATTGTCCCCATCTTTCCTATAGGCTCCCTTTAAGTACTGAAAGGCTGCAGTCAAGTCTCCCCGCAGCCTTCTCTTCTCCAGGCTGAACAAGCCCAACTGTCTCAGCCTGTCCTCATAGGAGAGGTGCTCCAGCCCTCAGATCATTTTTGTAGTCCTGATCATTTTTGTAGCCTCGGATCATTTTCTTTACCACTGTCCTGGTTTCGGCTGGGATAGAGTTGATTTTCCTCTCAGTAGCTGCTGTGTTTTGGATTTAGTTGCCGGCTACCAGGTTAAACTATGACAATCACATACTTTTCTGGTGCACCAGTGGTGATTTTTGAAGCTTCTTCAAGCTTTTCCAATCTACTGCATCTTTTCCAATGCCTTGTGTTAGTGTTGCCAACCCACGTGGCAGTGAACCCTGGGCAACCAGCTTTCCCATGGAAATGAGCAGTCTGGTACTGCTGTGATCAGTATTCTAGTCTATCTTTGGGAATTTTTTTCATAACTTTTGGAGAACTGGGGGCTCGACTGGTATTTCCACCATCAGAGCTACTTTATGTGGCTCTCCTAAGTACCTGTTGAATTTCACCAAGGGGAAGATTTTGGGTTGCAGGTTGTAGGACCAGAAAATCTGGCTACCACTGCAAAAGTTCAGGCTAAACATGGCAGCATTCCAGGTGCTTGTATTGACCAATGCTGTAGCCAAAATAAAAAGCTTTCCTTTTAATTTTGATTTTTTAGCAAAGTCTTGATTTCTGTACCAGGAGTTGCACATATGTGGTTCTACAGGGGGCTATTTTGTTTACACAGCTCCTGTAGGTGGTGATGCTTGTGCACACCTGTGTCAAAGCTTCCAGAGAGAGCCAGACGTAGGAATCCATTGGCACTCTCAAGACTTTCCTAAGTCAAAGTCCTTTGTCTTGGCTTATAGAGAAGGCTTTACGTTTTTTCTATACAACATAGTTTTCCAGAAAACAAGTATAAACATAGTTATTAGTTCATTTTATTTTTATTTACTGTAACATAGGTCATGCATATTTTTCTGACGTGCCATTTGTTTGGTTTGTTATTTGTACATCCTTAAAAATGAACAGTTGCCTGATTCATCACTGTCCCGTTTCAGGTCTGCCCTCAAGTGAAATTATTGCTCTGTAATGATATGATGCTACATTACTGATGTTCTAAGTCTGACCCTCTTGTTACAGATGAAAAAAACCTATGGCAATGAATACTCATAGAAATACTTATTTCTGTGTGAAGGATTAATAAACAAAGATACCACAATTAAATGAAGATAATGTGTATGCATTTTTTAGAAATGGAACGTGATGTCAACCAGGAGGTATTTCTGTGTGACAGGATGCATGTAGGAAAAATAGTGAAACAAATTAATTAACATGAAGCTTGCTCTGGATAGAGCACCTCCAGGCTAATGTGTACTTTATGCTTCCTGGACATTCTTTGGATTTTTGTATAGGGCTATAAAAACACCAAATCAGAGAAGACTCTTCCTAAAGTGTAAGTGGTTGATAATGCTGCATTTCTTTCTTTCGCTGTTCCAAAACTACAAAAGAGCAAACTCAGGACAACCATTGGTACAAATCCTGAAGAAAGGCTTGTGGCCTTGAGTTTATTTTCTAAATGGCTGCTTGTTCAGTGGCCCCATCAGTGATGCGTTTTACTTGCTTTTTGCAAACACCCATTTAAACAGTGTTTGTTCACAAATGATTAGGGAATGGCTGTTCTTTGTATAATTACCCATATTTACATTCTTGCAAGTAATAAATGACAAGTATTTCAACTGTTCTCATTCTCTTTAAAAGTTTGCAATCCAATTAGGCCCCAAAAACTATAGCATGTTAGTTCAGGGACTAGTCATGTAATACCTAAAGAAACTTTACACAAATATGAGCAAACATAGATTTAACAATGCATATCCAGAGTTTGTTCTTCAGAAACGTATTGCCTATATTTCAAGGAATATATTTATAAAAATCAGAATTACTTCTTAGACAATGAAAGAATACATGACATCATTTATTTGCCATAACTAGTTTTACTTCGAACTGTGATACAACATTATATGCTTTTTCTGTGATACAAAATGACTAAGGCGAAATGCCATGAAACTTGATTTGTGCCCTGCAGAGTGCTTGGAATATCAGTGGGTTTTTACTCAGGATTGAATATGATACAAAACAAAAATAACACAGAAAATTAGGCAATTCACATACAGAAGCAATGATCAAGCCTATAGATGCTTGTCTCACATTGGTAGTTTTTAGTATCTTCAGAGGCACATGCATGCATATTTTTAATTCCTTCCCCTCCCTTTCTGTCTATTTGTAGTACAAACCTCTGTCCTCAGCACCAACTTTTCCTGCAGAAGGGATGCTCATAGGGTCTCTCTTTCCTGTTCTCATGGTACATGTGAGATCTTAGCATCTCTGAGAAACTCCATGCTGCAGGGCTCAGTAGGAATTTGGGCAAAATGGAACAAAAGGCTTTTTCATTTGTGAGCCACATACTTGAGTGGAGGAAGGCACTGACTACTCATAACATACGAAAATTCTGTATTTGAGTAATTAATGTGAAAATTGCATGAGTTAGAAAGCTCTACAAAATTTAACACCTGGATATACTGTGTAGTCAATCTCTGTGTGAAAAATCTATTTATGATGACTTGATCTGAAAAACGTACCTGCTACAGAAAAATACATTTATTTACTACTATTTTACATATGTTCAGAATCGGTCAGTTCACTACTCTCAATTACACTGCCTTTCATCAAGGGTTTTATAGGTTTCAGCCTACCCAATGGACTGAATTATCAGGCTGGGAAATTACCCTGTGGAATGTTTCCTCTGATATATTGCAGTCCAGAAAATGGATTTGCTTTTGTTCCCTGCATTTTTATTTGCATTTGCTCCTTAAGGGGCTTTGCTGAAAGGAGCTACCTTTTGGAGGTCTTACTCTCTTTTGTCCCTTCATTCGTGCTCTCCCAAAACAATTCTTGGCTGTCACGCAGTGTGCAAAGAAAGCCCCTCCATGTTTTGGGGCTACCTTGTGTATCTGTCACCAGTGCAGGATGAGGAGACACGTGGACACTCTAAGCAGAAAGAGTCAGTGAGGAAGAAAAGTCTCCCAGTTGCTGACCCTTCTTCTTCTATGTGCTAAATCAGAGCTGAGGAGGCTTCAAGAATTTACCTATATCCTTAGTTATGAAACCCATTTTTCTCAGAGAGGTTTCTGCCACAGACACACAATGCACTACAGAAAAAGTAAGGTGTTTAATGAGAAACAGATGGGGCCAGTGTATTGTTAATGGAGAAAGACTACTGTTTTGTGTGAAGAGAGGCCAGCTTGTAACATTAGGAATAAAAACAGAGTAGGTCACAAGACGTTGTAACAAGCTGTTAGTTTTTCACTTGGTGTTTTAGATAGTGCTTAAAATAATGTCTCTTTAACATTTTCTGTCCACTGTGCAATCTGTGTGTATGTCTTCATTAAAAAGAAAAAACACAAAATAAAGCAACAAACCCACAGAAACTTTTGTATTCCCCTCTTTTTGTTGTTTCTAGTGCTTTCAATATCATTTTACAGAAATACTCTCTTTCTTAACACCAGTTATCCCTTTACAACAATATCCAAAGATAATATTTTTCTCACAATCAATTTCTCATTGCTATAACATCTGTTGATGTGATTTATTAATGTTCAGGTACTAATAAAGATACTTTTTTCTTTTTTGTGTGTGTTCAGCAACATAAAAAGAACCTAACTGCACTTTTCCTTGAAAACAAAGTCTGACTGACTTGGCTTTTTTTTTTTCTTAAAGACCATTGGGAATATTACAGCTTTACACGACAGCTACTAATGGTTTTATATCCAATGTTTGATTTAAAAATCACATGGTCCTGAATAGTAGTGTTTGTTTTTTTTAGCAAAGCCTGCTTAGTTTCGTACAGCACTACGACATTAATGTCTTTTTTTAATGACTATAAACATTTTAGTTTGCATTTTATATGCAGCACCTTTAAGCTTTAATTGGACATCTGATAGTCTGTGTACATAAGCACCTCCCAGATAATGTGGAAATTGTAGACTGAGAAGCAATGCTGCTATTGTGCTGGTGGATGCAGACTTTAGCCTGTTTTGTCAGATTGTCTCCCAGGAGTGTCTGCTGTGTTTCAGGAAACCCTTTTTATATGAACTGTTAGAAAAATATGAAAATGATGAGGCAAGTGCCGAAGCAAATCTTTGTCAGGTATTTCATCCCACCCAGATTATAAAGTTCACACTTTTTTTTTTTTTAATGTTTAATATTAAAATCATAAACTGTGATTCTGGTAAGGTTACATCTCTGTCTTTTGATACATGTTCAGTCTATTACCATATGTTATAAGTACTATCCATCATTCTGCTGCTGCAGATGCTTCGGCCTATACTATATCTTACTTTTGGGGGATTCATGCTGTAGCTGGAGAACGACAAATGCTATTGACTTGTTTTCTGACAGATTCTTTGAGAAGTTCTCCCTCTTTCCTTCTGTAGCTGCAACACCTGCTCTGTGAAAATGTGTGTCACCAGAATGAAGCGATTTTCCCTTTCTAACTCATTGTCACCACTTCATTTAACTACAGGAATCATCAGTGGTTACCTAACAATGCTGAATCAAGAGGCAATTAGAAGAGTTAGTTCATCTTGGGATGGTATTTTATCAAACGCATTTTGTTTCCGAAATAGCCCCAGGCCAAGAAATATGATCTAGCAACCTGCCAGCCATTGTAGTATCTAAAGACGTTAATTGATCCATTTTCTTCACATCACTACCAGGTGCTATAAGTAGGAGTGTTTGCTGTCTTTACTTCATGGATCAAGTCAATGATAGAGAAAGTGCGTATGAGGATTGGCAAAAGCCACACAGAAAATTAGCAGTTTTGCAGACTCTTGTCTTGTAGTTCTAAGCTCATGAGAACATGGTGTTGCTAAAAAAAATGATATATTGATATGTCAGTATGTAGTTCAAAGTCTATATATGGGTATTCTTTTGTACATGTTTTTGGCTCTAGATATATTTTATGATGGTTACTGACAGTGCTGCCATATGCTATGAGCAGCTAGGGAAATAGGGTCAATCCAGAAATATGTGCGCATATGTGGTCTTTTGAGGACATTGCAGCAGAGGTAGAACGCTAATGTAATTCTGGATTAGCTCAAGCATTTTGTTATTGATAGAACTGGTTTGGCACAGATTGTGGTAAAAGTTCTACATAATCTAGTGCACCTCTCCTGCAGTGCAAGAATGCTTTTTTGTATCTAGTTCTTCTCACACAGACAGCAGCTGATGACAATTAAGATAAGCAAGAGAATAAAAAACAAAGTTATAATTTCAGGATTTAGGAAGCTCTGAAAAATCTGCAGCAACTTTTTCATGATGGAGGAAAATGTGTTTTCTCTCGGCTATAGCAGAATCAAATGATTTAGTGTCTTGTTTGGAGTCCAAGAGAGCAGATGTGTAAGTCATTTAAGGTAGTAACTAAATTTAGGGTGGTATTTCTATAAAGGCTGATTTTAACCTAGCTATCCCAAAGCTTCTCAGCAGAGAGTTTCCTTTGAAGGAGCCAGTAAGGGGAGCCTAGGGAAATTAACCTCATTAGGCTAAAGTTTGCCTTTTGGACCACTCAGAGTGCAACAGCATTTTTGGACAACACGTCTCTGCTGTGGGCTTGGGGTCCTCAATAAAACAGAAAGTGTCTTAGGAGCCAAGAACATATCTAGGGATACATAATTCCAAAGCAGCAAGGAAAAGGAGTTTCATCAACGGAGAAAACGTGTACTAAAGTGTGTTTCCTAGGGAACTGAATGCTTACAATCAGATCAATCTCAATGACATGTAAAGTTGAAAATTTCAATTACACAATAGTATATGGAGACCACCTTAGAAAATCTGAGTCTCTGTGCTCTTATAAAAAGTCCTACTTTACATTTAGGTCATATTACTCACTGAGCAAGAATAAGGTATTACCAAACAGTAAGTCAGGTTTAACATTACACACAGTAGTCTCCATCACTTATATAGAGAAGGAGGTACAAAAAAAAGTAGCATCTGATGGTAAGCAGTCTACCGAGTAGAACCTGCTCAATAGTTGACTAATTATGAAAAGAGATTAATTATTTTGTGACAAGGCTTGAAAACAAATTTGTAGTACTTGTAAAGCATGCACAACAGCATATATGTCCCTCATATATACCAGAAGTGTTTACTCTGCATTTGGAGAACTGTTGCTTTCTCTGGATAAAAGAAGTCACAAGCTATAAACTAGGTTCCTTTAGTGTGATGAAATGAGGCTCCGGAGTAAAAAGAAGCAGAAAGAAACTTCTCATTAGTTGGTTACAAGAGACCTGAGCACATATATTTCAAAACCTGCTGTGTTAAATATTAGAATTAAACCTCTCCAGTTTAGAAAGAATTAGATAAATATAAATAAATAATACATATGCATGAAATTTTGAGATGTGACATCAGCCTGTGCAGCTGTCTAAATTGTTGTCAGCAGCTTCCACAGTGTACTTGATTTTTTGATTTTTAACTATGAGAGCAATCTAGTTGCATGTTATAGCAACTGACTTGTCCTACGAGCAGGAAACATGCAGAACAGCTCAGTTTTCACCGTTATATCAGTACAATAGAAAGTTGTTTTGTTAAGAGTTAGCAAGGTCAATGTTGCTGTTACCAATGAAACACAGATTCCAGGTTCTTCTGTGACATGTTTTATATCACTCATAGGATTAGCTGGCCTCAGTGGAAGGCAGGAAAGAAATGCCTCATTCAGCAGAGAGGCCTTACAACCACTTTAAACAATACACTGTTAGAATACCTTTGATTCTAATTAGCAGAAACACCTCCTTAACCTCCCCAGTTTAGCCAGTCTGACCCCAAGTTTACCTAATGTGAGACTTAATTCTGTTATTTTCTTGGAGTCAAACTGTTATATGTACTCACCTGAGTTTTGATCCTATATAGATAACGGAAAATAGAACCCAAAGGCCCAAGTCCCCTATATGTACACACAGAGATGAGGAACACAAACAATGCCAGCTGTGTTCAGCTTGACAGCGTGTTGCTGATTATTTGTAGAGCTCTTGGAAGACATGTTGTATTCATACAGGTAGGATATTTCAAATTAAAATATCACTGCCTTGCATCTGAGTTATACCTGTTTCAGAAGGCTTGCATTTGGATTAAAATTATAAATTACCAAAGAATACATCGAAGCTGCCAACTACACTGAATGTGATTTCGTGCTCAAATAGTCAAAATGTTACTAAAGTAATTGTTGATGAGCACTCTCAGAAAATGCCAGAATCCAAATTAAAAATCCAGTATTTACTTTGCATTTGCATTATCCAACTGACTTTGATCATACAATACCTTTTCTGCCCGGTGCATATTCGTGAAGATGTGTTCATGCTCTTTGCTTGCCACTGTGTTGTTACTACAGTGCTTCAGTACAGCAGTTACAAACTAAGGCTGCAGTCCTGAAGTGAGGGAGCATTCACAGAATAAGCCATTAGTTTTTTTTTATTTTTTTAAAAAGTACTCTTTTCTCAATCCCTTGTGTTAGTGTCGATGCCAGACAAAATCTTTGTGGCTGGTTTCATATCAGTTCTGTGTTTTTAAAGCCGTTTGCAAATTTTTTGCACTTCTTCAGCTCTTTCATGCTTTACGCTACAGCGTCTGCAATAAGCCTAGGGTAACCCAAGTGTTTTTACCCATTCAGAAAAACGCAAATATCTAACCTAACATTTCACTTGTGCAGTCTAATTATCTCTGCCTTCACACAGCACATTCTTCGGACACAATTCCAAGTTCAGGGGAAGAAGCATATTTTGTGTATTTAGCGAATAATTTCCCTGTATTCACACAGTAACAGAACCAGTACCTTCCAGAGGCAGGTGGGCACAACTACTTACTGAAACATATGCCCATGGTACATTTTATCTTCCAGCCTACACCTGCTCCAGTAATTCAGAGGTAACATACTTCTGTGCTTACTAACACAGAAAAACAGTTGTTTCACTCAAAACTGAGAGAGGCATTTTTGCTTAATTAAAACCAATTGCTTTCACGTGGGATGGCGACATGGAAAAATATCGGGAACTCAGTGGTGAAAGTTCAAATAAGTTATTGGCTCTTGGAAAAAAGCCACTCAAAGGGAACTGTTGTTGAGTTTTGCCTCTAGACTGCTACTCTCATTCTTATCAATAGTATTCACACATTTCTGACAACTAACAAATTCATTTAAGAGTTCGAAAGTACAGAGACGAGACCGAAAGGAGTATTGTGATGTATTTAAAAAGTATTTGTGAAGAACTTTAAGATTCTTGGAATAATATACTGTAGAATGCAAGGCACATTTATTTCAATAAGATACTTCCATTACTGTGAGAAAGTTTATTTTTTCTTTTGCCCTCAGCCTTAGTGGCTTAACTTTATAGTAAAATGCTTATATAAAACTCCCAAAAAAGTTCTTAATTCTGAATCTGTAAGTGAGAAAACATTTCAGCTTGGACCTGCGCCATTCAAGCTACATAACTGTCAACTGTTGTTATTCTGCTGATTTGAAATCAACTCTTCATGCTTCATAGGTGACAAGAAATTGTGCTTAATTTGCAAAATGTGCATGCATATGTTATGAGTATGAATTTCAGAAGGATGATCAAAATAATGTGGAAAAGCTCCATTCATGCATTAATTCTTTTAATGTAGTTCTTCATGTGTAGTATAAAGTTACACGATAAATCTCACTTTGTACAGAATATTTATTTAGATAGTTGTGTTTTAACATCTGAGACAAAGAGCCTTCTAGAATCTTGCTAACAGAAAACAGCTCACTGTGTTCTCATCTCATGGGAAATGCAAGCAAGGTGTTTGGTGAGATGACTATCAGTAGGTACTGATCTTAAAATAGTACTTGCACTTTTTAGATGAGCTTTATGTGCAGCAGGATTCACATAATAATGAAGTCCCAAAGCGAGCTGACGGGAAAGGAACGGTTTGGGAATGTGCATGCTGTGGGGTAGTCAGCTATCTGTCTGTCTGGGTTCTGGGACTGAAATGAGTAGAGAGATTGTGCTCATCTATTTATGAAGGAAAATGAAAGACTGCTGTTAAACTGGCAAAGTGTTTTGATTCTCCACTATGAATTATCTTGAGTCCATCTATGGAGAGAAATAAGTCTAAGAACACCCTTAGACTGAAGTAATAAACCCCTACTTGTAATAACTCAAAACTTGCATCTGATTTCAATAACTATTTAATATATTGTCACAGATCTTTGAATTATTTTTATTGTCAAGAATTCAACAGGCAAATGTGCAAAGTCAGGTGCCATTTAAGGTAAGAAGAATAGACGTGTATCAGAAACAACAATTTCTGGGTTAGTTCTGCTGCGTATAAGATGACAAATAATAGAATAAATGGAGTGTACTCCAAGCTACAGAGTGAAAAGGGATCCCTTCCTCAGCTGGCAGAAATGAATTTAGTGATGAGATTGATTAGTACCAGCTGTGGATCTGGTCCACCATTAGAGGAGAGGGGGATCAAAGACAACAGCCCATTAGCAGCTTGTTCTTGCTGCAGTCAAATCTTTGGAGTTATGTGGAAGCTGAAGGTACATGTTACAGAATTGTTTTATAGAACATGGGGCTATCTTACTTAAATTATCAAAATAGTGTGTGTATTGCTTTTTGGCTTGGTGACTCTCACTGTCAGCTTTCTGGTCTGAGCTTCATTTGGTCTTCAGTATTTTGTTAAGTCCTGTAGCTCCAGTAGTGATGTTTCGCTGGTGAATACTTGCAATCTAGTCTGGACAGGTTACTGCTGAACTGCCCTAGAAAACAGATGAAATAATCTGAGGAGGAGTGAACTTTAATATGTGTCCCTCGGCAGGGAGAGGAAAACACTGAGATGGGAACAGGTTGCCTAAGTGGTCTCCCCTGAGGAAATAATAGTATGGTGGACTTTGGCTTTGAGTTAGTAACTTAAATTGGTATGGTAAGACAAAACTAAAGGAACTTTCCTTTTTTAGATTTATTGCTGTCTTTTAATCCTCTTTCTTTGTGTTGTTTGAATTTCTGTAGTTAAAATTTACCTCATATACTGGTGTTTTGGGTTTGGTTTTTTTTTTTTTTCTTCTTTTTACTGCAGTCTTCCATTCGTTATAGGGTGCTAGGTGTGGTGAGGTTGACAGTTCAGCACTACACATGGCATATCACTAGTTCTGATCTTGACCATCTAGAGTCAAATCTTTTCTTCTTATTGAGTCCAGAACAACAAAGTAGATAAACGCGTCTCTCTTTTGAGGTTGGGCTTTAGGAATTGGTATCTAACAGAGTTTTGAGTCTTGTTGATCTTACTGAAGTGAGTAAAGTTGCTGAAAAGCAGAGGAACCCTTTTGATTACAAGGAACTGAAGGGTACTACATTTTTTTTTTTTTTCTGTCGGAAAGAGAAAATTGTGGGCCTGTTGGCTGAATAAGTTGCGTGCAGTTCAGTGAAGAGCAAAGTTGTATCTGGCTGTTAACTGTAAGGTGGGTAAATCGTACTTGCATTTAGTAAGAACTGCCTAGTGTAATATATTCCTGAGTAATTTTTTTTAACATACTGTATAAATGCAATTAATAATTGTGCTAAAAGTTGTTAAATGATAATGCTTGGTGTATGAAGTTGCTAATGTTCTGAAGCTATGGGAACAGCAATCCTTACTGTACTGGAAAATCCTCTATTATCCTTCCTACAAAAACATTCTTCAAAGAAGTTCAAGGAGGTAGATAGATTGACAAAACTGCTGTTTCTTCAGGTTTGTTTTCCATCTACATGAGGTGTGTTGGCAGATCATAGAATTGTAGGTTGGAAAAGACCTCTGAGATCATCAAGTCCAACCGTCCACCCAACAACACCATGCCTGCTAAACCACAATATCCTGAAGTGCCACATCTACATGTTTTTTTGAAACACCTCTAGGGATAGGGACTCCACCACACCCCTGGGCAGCCGGTTCCAATGTCTGACCACTCTTTCAGTAGAGAAATTTTTCCTAATATCCAATCTAAACCTCCCCTGACACAACTTGAAGCCATTGCCTCTCATTCTATCCCTTGTTACTTGAGAAAAAGACACCCACCTCACTACAACCTCCTTTCAGGCAGTTGGAGAGCAATAAGGTCCCCCCTCAGCCTCTTCTTCTCCAGACTAGACAGCCTTAGTTCCCTCAGCTGCTCCTCATAAGACTTGTTATCTAACCCCTCACCACCCTCATTGCTCTTCTCTGGACACACCCCAGCACCTCATTGTCCTTCTTGTAGTGGGGGGCCCAGAATTGAACACTGGTGCGGCCTCACCAGTGCCGAGTACAGGGGCACAATCACCTCCCCACTCCTGCTGGCCACATTGTTCCTGATACAAGCCAGCATGCCACTGGCCTTCTTGGCCACCTGGGCACACTGCTGGCTCATGTTCAGCTGGATTTCAGCCTGTACCCCAAGGTCCCTTTTCTCTGGGCAGGTTTTCAGCCACTCCTCCCCAAGCCTGTAACATTGCATGGGGTTGTTGTGACTGAAGTGCAGGACCCAACACTTGGCCATATTGATCCTCATACAGTTGGCCATGGCCCATTGATCCAGTCTGTCCAGATCCCTCTGCAGAGCCTTCCTACCCTTGAGCAGATCAACACTCCCACCCAGCTTGGTGTCATCTGCAGACTTACTGAGGGAGCACTCAATCTCCTCATCCAGATCATTGATAAAGATGTTAAACAAGACTGGCCCCAAAACTGAGCCCTGGGGAGCACCACTTGTGACCGGCTGCCAGCTCTATTTAACTCTCTTCACCACCACTCTCTGCACTTGGCCATTCAGCCAGTTCTTTATCCAGCGCAGAGTACACCCATCCAAACCATGGGCAGCTAGTTTGTCCAGGAGGATGCTGTGGGGAACAGTGTACAAGGCCTTACTAAAGTCCAGGTAGACAACATAATTGGTTTGGGCATGAAGTTTCTACAGAAAGGTGATTAAGGATCTCATCTTTTTAGCAATTATCTCTTCTAACAGCAATTTGGGATTACCTGATGGATTTTGTATGTTGGGCTTTTTTATTTTGTTTTTGTCTCAAAACGCATCCCAAAATGTCTCTAAATGGTCATCAGAGTCTCGAGAAGCAGGAGATTGCCCCTCACACTTCTGAGGGGCACTTGCTCAGTGGCCCAACCTTTATCCTTGGGAACCACACTTTTTGCTTGTGATGATAGTGAGTCCACTTAAGTCTTCAGTTTGGAATCAGTGCTGCTCTGTTGTGCGTGCGGCACCTGGCTTGATGGCTTGCTTTGGGCTGCAGTGGTCTCTCTGCATGCAGTGCGCTGGTTTTGCTGTGCGTGTGTTTAGCTGTGGGTTTAGGCACTGAAGTTCAAAATTACAGTTCTGAAATCACGTTTCTTAACAGCTTGCAAAGCAAATTGCAATATATCTACAGCACACAGTGCCCTTTAATTCTGGCATATCTTTAATGCTGTCAGAACCTTATTCCTGGCTATATTTATAACTCAAATAGCTTTAATGTATCGACATTCTCTGTTAAGTATTCACACATGCAAAAAGTCTCTGTCGGAACTAAGTGTTTGGATGTCTTACTCTATGGGATTAGCTCGCCTGCGGGAGCATAGGTTCCTTAACTTAAAGTAAATAAAAAATTAGACTTACTGCTTGTAATGCTAGCAAGTGTCACTAGCCTATCTACCAGTTTGCCACAAGTAAAGCGGGCAGAGAGGGCTGTTTACATGTTCTGTGTCATGAAGGTTACTTGAAGGTCACTTTTGAAAGTTACTTTGTCTTTTGATCCCATTAGCAAAGTAATTAACTCTCTTGAAGAGCTTTATTTGGTTGTGGGAGGGTGTCTCCTTCCATTGATGACAATTGTCAGCAGCCTTTACCTTGTTTTACATTTGAAAGCAAACCCATTGAAAACACTCTGTGGAAAACCTGCATGTGAATAACGAGTTTGAAGCTGAGGCAGACCTCTTGGCTCTGGCAAACAAACTTTAGGAAGCTGTAAATCAATCATCAAGGCCCAGATCTTTGCTGTAATATGAATATGACCAAATTTTTATGTTAGTTTTGTGAAATCTTAAACTAAAGAGACCCTATCTTTCTGAAGCAGATAGCATCCCTGAACTGATTCAAAGGGGAAACTGAGAGCTGTGAAGATATGGCTATTGTGGAGGTAGATAAGGACAGAAAGAGTTTGGGGACATACCTGAGATTTGGCTTGATGAGGGAAATGCAGCAATCAAAGTTGCTAGGTGATGGTGGCTGTTAATGCACTCAGGGAAATAGGCTAGCCTGTCCTGCGATGCTATCTGTGCTATGACTGCTGTGAAACAGTACCTGATATCCTTGGAAATGCTTTAAGAAATGCAATGCAGTTCAACTACAGCAACGCCAGTTTTAACTGTCATTTTACCTGTGAGCAGAGTTCACAGTTAAAATCTATAGCTGCTGCAGAAGCTGTTCAGAGATTATAAGCAGCACTTTTTAAGACATAATCTTCTGTCGCTGCAGCCTTCTTTCACAAGGCTTGATTTTGCATTCTTTAGTACTGAAAGCTAAGTGAATTCTTTGGGTATTAAAGACCCTTTTCGATGAACTGTGATGAAGGGCAAGTTCCCTGGTCCGTAGTGCTCCCCTTGCACTGTCTGGTTGATGTGAGGAGTGGAAATTAAGATTAGGGTAGGAACATAGGCACAGGGGGTTGAGCTTCATCTAGTGTTTGCAGTCATTCTAGCCAAGATTAGTATGTACAAGACATGGGTCTGGGGTATGCATTCAGGGAGCTGGTACTTGCTGGGAACTCCATGAATGGCCTGAGCAAGGAGCTGGATGTCGGCTGTTGCGTCCTGTGAGCACGTGCGGTACATGCTTGCTGATGTAACAGAAGAGTTATTTTCAGTGAAATTGGAATAAGCAATACATGCAGTAGTCTTTGAAGAGTTAAGTTTCAGCTGTGGTAAAGACAAATTACTTGTTTCCTTTATGACTGGATTATAACAGTAAGATTGTAATGGTGAGCTCAAAACAGCTTCAGGTAGGGTATAGGTCATCTTCCTCAATGCATCCCCATTCTCTGAAGTAGGCAGTTTCCTCTGTGATTAAACTTGACTGTAAGTGAGACTACAATGCTGGCAGATGCTGGAGAACTGTGGAAGCTGGACTCCCTGATCCTTAGTGTTACTGCAGAAAGTCAACCGCTAGAACATGAGCTCACCACACTACAAATTTTTCAGTTTTTCTTTTGTCTTTTCCAGACAGCTGAGTAATTGCCCATTCTCTAAGGTATAGAGCCTTGTGAATGATTGTCTTGTTACTTGCCTGACACATGCTAAACCTGCTATAAATTAAGTTGTCTGCTTGTTTTACCAGGCGAGTGGGGCTGCATTAGTCAATGTTGAGCTAATGGAGAAATACGAGAAGTGGAACGTTCACTGGAACACAAACCAAAAACTTGGTCTTGGGACCCTTCAGGGATTGGGTTGGGTTTGGTTTTGTGTTGTTTGCCCATGGTGATTTTCTGTGGAAGCTGATGCAGCCCAAGTGGTAAAGTCATCCCAGATTTCTCTCCATCATTGCTTACTAGATGGGAAGCCAAAGGCTCAGCATGAAGGAGTTGCCTTTTTGCAGATTTCGGCACTACCCTTTGCTGATACAAGGCAGGTTTATAGTGCAGAGCTGTCGGCTAAGGTTGGGGAAAATGGGTCAATATACTACGCTCTGTATGTATGGCCACCTCTGGCAGGTGTTTTCTTGCATGTATGAACCTGTCTACTTGGCTTGATAAGATCATTGAATAGTCATGATAGTTCCTAATGACAGTAGAGACTGGATGCATCTTAATTGATGGTCTTCAACTTCCTTTTGTGTGTCTTCAAATTGCAATACTAAAATCACTGACTAAATACTGTGAAACTTTTATGTGAATGTTATTAAGTGAGGAGTTAATATTCAACGTTTAATCATGCCTATGATGTCCTGTTTGTCTACAAAACTGTTGCATTCTGCAGAAGGCATTGATTAAACTTCTTCGTGAAACTACTTCTGTGTGTTTGCTGTTTCCTCAGCTATGCTTTTTACCAAGCGCGTCATTATCCCTTCCACAACAGAACCTTCTGGAAAGGAGCAAAAGCTTTGGGGGGGAAAGTGGGGGGAGCTTTTGTCATTTTAAAATTTCTCACAGATTGCTCAGGGTAGCAAAACAATGAATGTTTCATTATTACCACAATAGATTAAAACATCTGCAATAAATAATGCTGATGGCTATTTGTGATGGCATGAAGTATTGTTTTTGTTCTCTTTTGTAAAAATACAGCTATTAACTGTCATAAAGCAAAGATACCATAAATAAAACAACTAGTAGTGTTTCATTTCCCAGAAATGTGAAAGCCTGCTGGTTGGGAACTTTGAAGAGTTTGTTTTCACAGCTGGAACAGTCGAGTATCTGAATATGATGGGGTCTGTCACTTCTGTGGCCAGAGAAATTATGAGGATTCAAACAATTTTGTCTGTCCTCTTCACAAAGCTAATATTGCTCTTATCTTCCTTCCGATCATGAAGTGCTTTTTATTTAGGCCACAGGGCACCTGAATTGATTAGCAAGGGTATATGTATGTAGGTACCGCAGTAATTATAGAAGGTTTGTTATTTCCAAAAAGAAATTGGAAAACTTAGCCTGACTTCCACTGTGCTGGTAACCATAGGGTAGTTGCCCAGACATCCCCACACTGAACCCAATAACTCGCATTTATAGAGGTGTTTTAAGAAAAGGCCTAATCTTAGCTGCAAGTTGTTTATAATAATCCAATTGGTCCTTCATCAGAGATCACCTCATCTCACCTGAGATCGCAGCAGTTTTATGTGCTGTCAGTTTTCGAGCTGTGAGAATAGACTTGCAGTGGCTCACTTACCTCACAGATGTGCAATGATACAACTTCAGATTTGTTTCCAATTTATTTGCCTTAGACAGGCTTCTACAGGAAAAAATGTTCATATGAAAAGTAAAATAATTAGAAACATACCTCGTTGTCTCAAGTTCTGAACAATAGTTCAAGTTTCCATTCCCAGATTTTATCCTGCGAGGCTTGGTATTTGTGACAGATATAATCATGTGGTAGTTACGGGATAGCTAGGATTTTTTTCACTGGCCAGGACATGAGCCGGGTTTGTGCTGGAGCTGCGGACTGCACACATGCTGCGTCTCGCTGTGGGACGCTTGAGCCCACAGCTGTAGACTGCACAATAGGAAATCCTTCTCTGGATGTAACATTTCTCAGCATAAAGGCTAAATTTGTATTTTGGCTGTAGCCATCTGTGTTTTGAAACACCAGAGTGGCGTACAGCACTCTTGGTTGCTGAGGCAATTTAGGATTAGATTAAAAAAACTTGTCTGGCAGTCTGAACCAAATTGCTCGGTAGCCTGCGCAGTGTCATCCTCCAGTCCAAGGTCCAGCAGACATCAGGTGACAGGTTTCTTGGGGTTGTGGGTTTGGTTGTTCGGTTTTGGTTTAGTTTTTTGGGGGGTTTTTTGGTTTTTTTTTTGAGGGAGGGAGGGAATGCTTTTTTTTAATGCACAAAAGAAGATGCTTCTGTGACCACAAGCAGTTGCATTGTAGAATTCTCTCCCAAAGGAGAATGTGGAGGCTGAAAACTAGCAGGAACCCAAACAAGTTCTGAAAATATGTCTTCAGGACTGCGTGGAAGGAGGAAAAAACCCGAAAACCTAAGCACATTTAATAAAAAAATGCTTCTGGTTTAGTGAGTGCCTGTAGAACACATTGCCACATATGGGACACTGGTAATTCAGGGAAGTATGTGTTCTGTGTTTAAGTGCAAACACGTTCTTAGACACCTGTCTGAAAGAGGATACTTGGCTCTTCGATATGATTTACCATCTACTGCTTAATCCTCTTGATGATGATATTTGCTCCTCTTTTTGAAACTATATCAATATAGAAAATTTTTTCTGAATGAATTTTGAATTAAGTCCATTTTACAGCTAAGTGGTGGGATTGGGAAGATATAGGTACCATTTTTTTTGAGAAACCGTAAGCCCGAGTGTTTGTAAAAGGTGAGGAGACTTATTGGATAAATGCAGGCTGTCTGCGCTTGTTTCTGCTAATGATGGTGATAATCCCTTGCGGTTTCAGTTCAGGATGTGCTGCAAGAATATTGACCCCGTTTTCCCACGGCTATAGCACTGCTCTGATTTTTGGAAACCGCCTCTTGTGTTCTTTTGAAAATGAAGTTCCAGCTTTGATGCCATCCAAGGTAGAACTGAGCACTCAGTATCAGTGAAATTAACCTTGGTACGGTTTTGTTTTGGCTTTTTGATCAATTAATAATATGGCATATCCTTTCTGTGCCGTGTTCTTAAAAATGTATTTCTGGATAAGGAGTTCAATACAAGTTTTGGAAAGAAAAGGTTATAATATGCTTTGAAGTAAGGGATTTGACTAGGTATTTCACCTTTAAATTGTGGAGAAGAGAGGCTGGGATAATAGATGGGGGTCTATATTCTCAGTAGCATACAGCTTTGTTTCAGAAAAACCCAGTCTATTGTATGAAAAGGAATGATATATGTGGGCATCAGAAGTGAGAGTGTGACTCGTTTTGGGCTTGTTTGTTTGTGGGTTTTTTTTTTCCCTTCTTGCTCCTTCGTGATAATTAACTTGACATCTTTCAGACTTAGGCACAAATTCTGGCTGGGCTGACCACGTACATGTGCTTTTACTGTCTCTTTGTGAATGTTTACAATATTAAAAAAAAATAAATAAAAACTGTGTGTTGGAAATACCAGCAGCTGCAAGTGAATGTGCCTGCGTCAATGCTATGTAACACAGCTTTAGGCAGCAGTAGTAGCCAGAGCCCTGCAAGCAGTGTAGTCCCACTGCAACTGGTCTAAACAGGGACCTCCTGGTGGCTTCTAGGTCTTCAGCCACTTGTTCAGAACCAGCGAAGATACTTCTGCATGCAGATTGGTGAGATATGGTGCAGTGCAGATGTTCTTTGCTGTATGAAGCTTGGCAAGTCCATGTGGAGTAGATTTTGGCACTCCAAAACTTTTTGAACAAAAAAATCATCTCTGTCTCTTCAGCAGTATCAGAGGCTTGTTAGGAATCTCTGATTTCACAAATAGAAACTGTATACAATCTCCATACTTACTTAAGCGTGGGAACTGTGATTGCAAATGCTTAATATCACTGATGACCAACTCTATATTGCATGAACCTATTCACTGATTGTAAACCTGAAGAGTCCTTTGCCTTTAGTTCCGGAAAGGCTCTGAAATATGGAAGGAAAGTGTCTCCATGCAGTTTATCCTTAATAAAGGGCTTGTCACTGCAGTGCAGAACACGTGGATCCAAGGAGAATTTGTGTCAGTCTGGGCTGGTGTGATACACAATAATCCCAATGGACTGTAACTTAATTTACACCCTGAAACGTGCTAGACAACCTGCCCAAATCTAGGAGATCCTGGCACGGAGCCCTCTGTCTATACCTTGTCTCAACTATTCTGGAGTTATTTAATCTTCTTCTATCGTAACAGATATGGAGGGAGTAATCTCTAAAGTAACACTTGTTCCTACTGAGCAGTCTAAATGACATCTGTGAGCATGACGTGCAGACACAGCAGTTCCTCTTTGCTGCAGAATCCGAGAGCTCACAACTACTTGCGGCTGAGGTTGACTGAGGACATTTAAAACAGAAAGAATATTTTACATCTTAAGGCTATTAGATAGTTTTTATTCGTGCAGCATCCCTGAAAAACATTGCTTGTGTGACACTTGGAAACAACCTGCAGAGAATGCAAGATGGAATGCAAGAGTATGTGTGTGTGCACAGATGTTTATGTGTATATATGCACACGTCTATACATAAATGCAGCATGGCAGAGAGAAGACTCCTAAAGACATAGGGCTGAGAAGCTGGTCTTACCCAGCTAGAAGTGTAAACTGAAGCCTCAGGAATTGCCACTTTCATAATCCCGGGGTGCCCTTAGAGTTTAGGATAACAGACAAGCTGTGCACTGTGGATTGTGGGGTTTCCTGGGTGGGGAAGTGTTCAGTCTCTCATGGTGATCCCATGTCTGGAATGATTCGCAAATCAGCTGTATATGATGTGTACAAGGTGCTACTGATGGTAGTACTTCCAATTACTATACCCAAAAATGCAGAGTAATGAACAAACAGATTGAAATGCCAGGCATAAAGAATTTTCTCAGTGACCTACAGATGGCAGACCAATATAGCAGATGAGCAATATGCTTCAAGCATAATTCTTTGAATATAAGAAACATAGTACACCCTAGTTATGAAGGTTTTCATGGAGAAGGAAGTTTTAACTGGGTCACTATAAAGTTTAAGCCCTTGTGCAGTTTTTTGCTCTACTTCAGAATATACTTAAGATCTTTTGCTTTGCACTATAAATTGTGTTCAAAACTAAATCCAAAAGCTCTGAGCTGAAAGTGTTCTGAGTATTGTTGGACTTAGCTAAAGGTGTTGATGAGTAAGCGCAAATTTTCAAAGATGAGCACGTACAGGAGCATGCACAGATTTTCTTGCATGTAGTTTATGCCTTCATGGTACTCCATTTTTTTTAAGAAGGCAGCTGCACTTTTTTTCCACTGACATCCTTTATATGGAACATTATATCTTGGTTGTTTTTTTTTTTTCCTGTGGAAGACACCAATAGATGAAACTTACACTTGACTTTTTTGATCGTTTAATAAAAAGCAAAAATTCTTTAAGAAGTGTTTGGTCTGGAAGGAAGGAAGAATTGTAGATACAATAAAGCTTTTTTTTTCTCTTTCTCTTGGGCACTGAACTTTAGTGGATGATTTGATACTCTTCCGCATCTTTAACTCATAAAAGCTGTAATTCCAGAAGCTCAAAAAAACCCAAGCCTTTTGCTTCACTTGGAGAAAAAGAAATTGTTGGCCGGATGGGGGGATTAAGATAATGTGGGTTTTACCAAACTTGTTCAGTGAATATGTAACAGCAAAGGCATCTTACACTCCATAATCTTTGAAGTGTTTGTATTTATTATATAACATCATTAAAAAGGGGTTGGCAGAGAAAAGCTGTTGTAGGTCGTACCCCTGCCATAATTTTTTTAGGTGGCTAGAAAGAAAAACTCTCTTCAGTTGAGTGTTCCAGTCTTTTTTTTTTCTTTTTTCTTACGACTGTAGATTGAAATAGGCATATTTAAAATATTACGAAGGATGGAAGTGATTACAACCTGCCACATAAGGCACTACGCAGGAAATTGAAGAACGGGGGCTTAAAAGTCGTCCCCAAACAATGGGCTTAACAGACTCTCTCGCAAAATGCTTTGACAACTTTTTTTTTTAACTAGAAAATACTCGATTTCAACCAAGTGACTGGAAAATATTTTGCTGTATTCTTGAACTGTTTTCTATTATAGAAATCAAACAAACTGTCATGATGGATTATTCTTCAGGCAAGGAAAAAGAATGCTGGTTGAAGCTGCACGCAGGTCTGTGGTCTGTACTCTGCTGTACTGTTGCAGCTAAGCCTGTCCTAACTGTCTCCTAATCCAAAAGTGGTGTTCTGGCTGTTAAAAACCTAGCAAGCAAAAATTCCTAAATCTAATTCTTTTGGGCAATATATATTGAGCACACAAAATGGCAGAAGAGTTGTATGTGGTCTCTCCGAGCTGCTCTTGTGCTGAGAAACCATGACAGAGGGGATTCATAGTCTGCTCTGCCTGGTCTGTGTTATCTGTCACACGCATGTTGGAGCGGGCAAAGAATTAATTTCCCTGTATATTAACTTCAAACGTGACAGGGAAGTGTCTGGTTGCATAAAATCTGCTACAAAGACGAAACGTGGAAGAGGCTGCGAAGGAGGCCCCTTAACTTTGCTCTATTTCAATGTGAGAGCCTCGCCGTCCCTGTCATAAGGTACATGTTATTTGAGGAAAACTGGCTTGCAGATCTGCCTGTATCAGAAGTCCAAATAAGAATGCCGAGGGAGGGAGGGTGGTGAGAATAATGAAGCACCCTGATATTAGAGACGGAGCATCAACCTTGCATGTGCCTGGCTGGTGGCTGGGTTGTTTTTTATGTCGTTCCCTCCCCCCTTTTTATTTTTTTGTTAAAGCTGGGAATTATAGGTAATCAGAGCAAAAGGGAGGGAGATAATCTTGCTTTGAAAATGGCTTCTGTCATGACACTAAGCTTTGGGATCTCCTGAGGTTTCTCAAACACCAAGAGGCAAATGAGACTAGGTAATTAAATGTGAAAACCGATAAAATTCTGCAAGTCTTTGCTGGCTCATAGGAAGGATCTTCTGAATCGATGGAAAGGTGATGAACTGGCATCATACAAAACGAATAGCTTATTGAAAAATTACGATTTAATGAGTCCACAGTCTATGACTTCCAGCCTCAGAATCGGGAATTTGTGTGACTAAAATGTGACTTGTATTTTCTCACACTCTTTCTCATGCTTTTAGAAGACCTAGGGGTTCTGACCCATTTTCTTTCTTCTACAGACTTCAGAAAGTCTGCTTTTTCTCCCGTATGCCATCATATAGTATTCTTGTAGCAACAACTGTATAGCCCAAGTTACTTAGAAAGGTAATACTTACAATGCGCTTTCCCTATAATATGACCTAGCAGTTACAAAACAGGAGGTTAGTGAGGATTATAGGAACAGCTGTCTGCTTTATGCTGCTCCCACATGTTCCCTGAGCCAAACTTTGAGGACCTGACAAAACAAAGCATATTACAGCCAGTATCTTTTGGTTTTAAGGATCCATGTCTACGTAAAGAAGTCAAAACACATTCGACAGTAGCGAATCAAATTTCTTTGTAGTTTACCCTGACTAGATTACCATTACTACAACGTCCCCAGTTTGCAAGCAAAAATACGTGCTGCTGCTTTTCCCAGGCTGTGCTGGGGAGACGTTTTCTTGAGCATCTATACAGGGAGAAAGAGAAATGGAACTAGGATCAGTTCTGTCATCTCTATCCAAAACATTCATTTCCTTAGAGTGCAGGGAAAGTGTAAACAAGTTTCTTGTCTATCTTTGCCTGTCTTTGATTTTCATTTTTTTTATAACAGTAAGTATAAGCTCTGGGCCTGCAGTTTACTGTGTGCATATGGACAGCTGCACCTGCACGGAGCCACGCTGACTTCAGCGAGGCACCATGTAGGCGCAGCAATCTGTTGTAGATCTCGGGATGAGGAATTTAACTTGTTTATTTAGTGCTCTTGAAGGAGTAAGGCATTGGGAAGTGCCTGTAGGGTGTCAACAGGTGCCATATGCTTTTTCCCCCACAATCCTGCCAATGCACAGCATTCCTGACCTGTAACTACCCTCCTTGTGCCTATGGTGCTCAAGCTGACGACCATCCGGGGCTGTGCTGCTTGCATAGAGGTAAGGGCAAAGCAGGTCTTGCTGTGCTGACTCCAGGTTATAATTGGTTATTATACTGCTAAAAGGCAAATGAATGGAATGCAACTTCCAAACTTTGTTCTGTTTATTTAAAATGAAATACATGGATTTTTGTTGGTATTTTTTTGTTGTTGCTGCCATTCAGTTTTTGCCTGGATGTGAGGTTCTGGAGACAAGTTGTCGTGTACAGCAAGATAACAAGTAAAGGTACTGAGCCGAAAGGGGAAAGCAGCACTGCTAATGCACCTTGCGAGGGAACACAAGAAACTGCATCCACCTGTTCTGTGCACCTGGCAGTACAAACTCATATGTGTTTTATCCATTTTATCCAAGAGTCACAGGTCTGACTTGCTTGGGTGCCACCACCAAAGAAGACTGTACCCAAACAGCAGCTGCTTCTGGCCATGGGCCAGGCCTCACACATGCAGAAGTCGTGCCTTCTGCCCCACCTTTCTCATCTCAAGTATCAAACTTGCATCAGAAAGTTTTCAAAATTCTCTCTTGCTTGCAGCTTACGCTCATTCTGCCTTCAGCTACCATCATTCTTTCTTGACAGACACAATTTGTTTTAATACCTCTACATTAAAAAAAAATGAATTGTTTTGAAGTAGAACTGTGAGGTGCAATGTAACATGGGGCAAAATTCATTGCTGGAAACTGTTTCGTGTAACTGAGTTTCCCTATATTTTCAGGTCTAGAAGCTGTCTCAGATTTGTTTCATTATTTAATCAGGACTAAAAACTGCTCTCTGTTAATAATCAAGGGTATCAAAGAGGGCTGTATCAAGTTTCTGTGTTTTGAGAAGACTGCAAATAATTAACAGGAGGCAGGTAATTAAATACCTAGTCTTTTGTGTCATTTCCAACTGAAATTTCAGGAGGAGAGTCTGTTTATCTGAAGATGTGAAGTAGATAAAAGTATCAGGAGTGTATATTAAATAGACTTTTGGTATGCAGAGGCATACTTCTTGTCATGAAAGAGTTAACATATGTGGGGAAGCCTGTGGTGGGTTCTTTAGTCGAGCAGACCAAGATTGACCAAAATGCTTTCAAACACTAACAGATTGTTTTGTTAGAACATAAACTAGACCATTTAACTGCTTAAATAACACAAAACTCAAATGTTCTAGGTAAGACAGTATGAAATCACAGAGGGTGTCACCATGACCATCTCTCTTCTTGCTGTGTCCATGAGGCACGTGTCTGGTCTTGGTTTTGGCCCGGCAGTAAGCTGGCCGTGCTCTCCGCTACGGTCCGGCAGTAAGCTGGCCGTGCTCTCCGCTACGGTCCGACATGAGGCTTGGCATGCTGCTGCCTGCTTCTCGGCAGTCGTTCAGCCACGTTGTGCAGCAGCCAGCTGTATTCTGTATTTTTGTCTTTGATAGTTGCTTTCTATTACAACTTTTAGGCACTAAATTCTACTGCATTCTCTTACAGGGGAATTAAAAGAAACTCTGACAAGTCTTTGGTACTGTAATTTTGAAGAACAGGATGTGCATGACTACAGTTGAGCAAATCCTTTCATGCTTCCCAATTATCCTGTAATGTGCTTGTGATTTAATTTCCATTAAATGTCGGTGGCAGATTAATCTCTCTTAAAATGCTGAAGAGGCAAACAAATTACTGCCTTATTATTGAGTAATTTTAGCACAGGTTGAGCAAAACCTAAAGCAAGCTGATCTTGTTCTAAATCAAGGATGCAGCCTGGTAGGCAGGCTTATGTGGGAGGGGCTGAGAACCTAAATATTTGTCTTTTCTGCAACTGTGCGTTGATCCTTGTCTGAATAAATAATCATGATATGTGATAGGAGAATAGAAGATTACGCATCGTATGAAGGATTATCATGGCATATGCAGTAAGCATTTCTTCTTTAATCAGGCTTTTTGGGAGACCTGTTTGATTTTTATTTTTTCTCCAAAGCTGTTTTGGATAAGCTCAATTACACCCAACTTGGAAGGCTGCTGAGTTTTACCATGAAATCCTGAATGTCTAAACTCCTGAATACCCTGGATGTCTTTTTGCATTGGTTTGTGTGCAGTGTTATCTTTGTTTTTTTTTTTTTTTCATTTTAGTCAGTACACCAAAGACTTTATTAGAACAGTGGAATCTAGGGGAACATAATGGTGAACTATCTTGCTATGTGTTTTCCAAAGTGCAAGAGTGAACTCCATTAAAACTCATGGTGGCATCTGGAAGGAGCATTCTTGCTATAGAACAACTGCTATAAAAGGGTGTTCTTCATGGGTATCCATACAACAAACTGTAATAATGTATAGTAAAGTTTTCTCTAAGACCTTTGACACAGTCCCCCGCAACATCCTTCCTCTAAATTGGAAAGATACGGATTTGATGGGTAGACTGTTTGGTGGATGAGGAATTGGTTGGGTGATCGCATCCAGAGGGTAGTGGTCAATGGCTCCATGTCCAGATGCAGATCAGTGTCAACTATTGTCCCTCAGGAGCCCTTATGAGGACCAGTACTATTTAATATCTTCATCAGTGGCATAGACAGTGAAATCGAGTGCACCCTCAGCAAGTTTCCAGATGACACCAAGCTGAGTGGTGCGGTCAACGTGCCTGAGGGATGGGATGCCATCCAGAGAGACCTGGACAAACTCAAGAAGTGGGCCTGTGTGAACCTTGTGAGGTTGAACAAGACAAGTCCAAGCACAAGATCCCACACCTGGGTGGGGCCAACCCCTGATATCAGTACAGGCTGGGGGATGAAGGGATTGAGAGCAGCCCTGCTAAGAAGGACTTGGGGGTGCTGGTTGATGAGAAGCTGGATATGACCCAGCAATGTGCGCTCACAGCCCAGAAGGCCAACCATATCCTGGGCTGCATCAAGAGAAGTGTGGTCAGCAGGTCGAGGGAGGTGATTCTGTCCCTCTACTCTGCTCTGGTGAAACCTCACCTGGAGTCGTGCGTCCATTTCTGGAGCCCTCAGCACAGGAAAAACATGGAGCTGTTGGTGTGGGTCCAGAGGAGGCTACAAAAATGATCCGAGGGCTGAAATGCCTCTTCTGTGAAGACAGGCTGAGACAGAGTTGGGGTTGTTCAGCCCAGAGAAGAGAAGGCTCCAGGGGGACCTTATTTTGGCCTTTCAGTACTTAAAGGGGGCTTGTAAGAAACATGGGGACAGACATTTTAGCAAGGCCTGTTGCAATAGTACAAAGCGTAATGGTGTTAAACTGAAAGAAATTTAGACTAGATATAGGGAAGAAATTCTTTACGATGAGGGTGCTGAAACACTGGTACAGGTTGCCCAGAGACGTGGTAGATGCCCCATCCCTGGAAACGTTCAGGGTCAGGTTGGACGGGGCTCTGAGCAACCAGATCTAGTTGAAATGTCCCTGCTCATTGCAGGGCAGTTGGTTTAGATGACCTTTAAAGGTCCCTTCCAACACAAACTATTCTATGATTCTATGAATTTTCTTGTTTCTGTTTCTCTTGGTGGTTTCCATTGCTAGTGCTCTTATATATGTCTCAGTAATTCAATTCCGCTTGAACTTTGTATGGTATTTTAAGGTAAATGAAACAGTTATGATCTTTGCCTAAGTAAAAATTCCTTCCTATTATTTTACCACACTGTAAACATCAGTTAATGCTGCTTGAGTTCTTTCATTACTTCTTTCAGACAAGTAGGACAGATATAATATACCATATGTTCAGTTAGTATTTTCTTGGGCATGTCTCCCTTCTCGGGTAGAAGCCGAAAACATCTGCAAATACATAGAGTATCTTTTATTTTCTGCTCCACAGTTGCCCAGACTCGTGATAGCTCTTTGGCTGTCTTTAGAGTCAGAATTCAGTTGCCTAAATATGTGTGTGTTTTGTGACTTTAAGTCACCTTAGAGTATCTTCCTAGTGTCCAACTGCTTCTCCAGATTGTCACTGGTGTCCCATAGGTCCTGCCTCCTACATGCCAGCTACACATGGGATGTCTGGGATACCCTAGGGCAAATGAAATGGCCAGCTGGAGACTGGAGGAGTATGTCAAGCCATACAAATGTCACCAAGCACCTGGGTTTAGGTAACTGTATGCAATAAAACTAGGCAAATCTTTGTGTTATAGTCGAACAGTATAATGATGTTATTCTTTCCAAGGGTAATGTGCTTATCAAAAGGATGTTACTAGAGTGATAAGCATAATATCAGATGGCATGTTTCCTTTATATAAAATCGGTGCTCTGAGAAG
>Ga0065711_1004998_pt1 | contig 26776 bp, 19 predicted proteins | sample Hoacrofraction12_FD_59098 | JGI IMG/M metagenome (GOLD analysis project Ga0065711, IMG submission 59098) | Hoatzin crop microbial communities from Cojedes, Venezuela - Epithelial fraction 12 v2 (version 2) | ecosystem: Host-associated > Birds > Digestive system > Esophagus > Crop | place... | reverse complement strand
CGCCGCCGGCGCCTGCGTTGCTGGCCGGAGCGTGGGTCCGTGTGCTGGGGCGCCGGCACGAACCCTTCCGGCGGCGGGGGCGCAGCCGGGCCGGCCGCCCGCCTCGCCTTCCTCCTGCCGGTGGGTCCGGCCCTGGGGGAGGAAGGGCCGCGGAGAGTTATGTGCCCTGGAGAAGACTGTTCGCTGTCTAGACAAATTCATAAGGCGGGGGGAGATGGAGAAAAGCGCTGAAGCAGCTGATCACCGTGATCACCTCCCACGTCCCGGCACCCTTCCTGAGTGACAGCCCCGCGGCACGGGCAGGGGCTGCAGAGTAACACGGGTGGGGCTGCGCGCCTCTCGCTCCGGCCGCGGCCTGGGAGCTGGTGGCTAGAGCTGGAGGGCGACCATTCTCAGCTAAACAAAATGTGGCTCCGCTGTTCAGGAAGAGCTGCACCGCCGAAATCCCAGTGTTTCAACAGAGCTTTCTCCTGGGAAGGCTTTGAAGGTGGGGGAAGAGTGATGTGATATAAGGACCTGAGGGTGGGGGACCAGGCCAGATCCCTGCTCTGTCGGAATTAAGTCTCTGCTCAGAATCAGAGCCAGAGCACAGAACTAAGATGCCAAATTTAAAAAAACGCGGTAAAATTTCAAATCCTATCAAAGTTTCAATAAGGCGTTTTGATAGCTTCTGTTTTTATGAAACAGGACTTGGCTTCAATGATATCTGAAGCTAATTTTATTTTGGTAATCTAGAGGGCTGCCATGAAATGGAATCGTTGCCTTTCTGTCGGCTCTCGTGGTGATGGATTGCATTTTTTCCTAATCATGGTGCAAGGGCTCTGGTTTCTTACTAGGCTGCTATATTTATGTATATCTGTTTTATTGTTTGCTAGTTATTATAAAAGCTGAAGTAAATAAAGCTGGGTTGCTTGACAGCTGCTTACATGTAGATGGGATACACTTTTCATAATTTTTAACAAATACTGTAATATATGTATAAAACATAAGTTTCACTTTACTCTTTGGATCTAAGGCCCTGAGAGATAACAGCATTGCTGAATGTTGCAGGATCTTGTCTCAGTTTGCACTAATTTTACAGTGACTGATAAGCATTCTTGTTTTTCTTAGAAAAATCTGAACTTCCCAGAAATGTCTGAGGTGTTACAGTGGCAAAACAGCTCAGTTTTGTAGACTTCTGATTATTTGGAACTTGATGACAAACACAGATGCAAATGTGTAATGCAAAGTCTAATATAGGCTCTCTTCAGTTTAGTTGATTCCCCTGGTATGTTTTTGCAAAATGCTCTTCATTGCTGGGGTTATCTTTTCCGTAACTATTCATAGAGTACTTTTCACTATTAATGTATATTCTTGTTCATTTCTTCGAAAACTAGAGGCTGGAACAAATTCCTGGGGACTCATCGCAATGACTCCCCATAGGACTGTGAGGAAGTTGCTTCTCTGTGCCTTATAGTGGGCTCAGGTGTAAAATGGGAATCATGATAATTACCTGTGAGAGAGGTCAAGACTTCCAGGTGAAAAATGTGACTGTAAATTCAGATCTTTAGGAGGAGATGAGTTGGCCTTGTAGCTGTCTAGAGAAACAGAATGAATACCCCACCCTTTTGTGGTGACTGATCCTGTTTCTCTGAAGTCTTTTGGAATAGAACTGAAGTATTTCACATGTACAGAAATCTACACAAAGGCTATCCAAGCTTGTAAAGTGTCAGATGGGCCAAGCTCACTAAATATGTGCAAGATTATGAAAGCACTTTGGAAAATTCTTATTTTCCTTCTACTGGCAACACTGAAATTTTTGTATCCCTGCATAAAAATGTTTATCATGCATTAAATTATTACCGTGTGGTATTTATAGATATTGTTTCCTTCCTCTACTTAAGGAAGAAAGATTAACTTTGTCTATACACACTAATTTTTATTGTTGGAGCATTTAACTTACACACTATGAACATCCGCTAATTGAAATACTGTGTAAGAACATGTGTGATCACGATCAAATTCTTTGGCTAACAGTAATCCATAATGGTAGATCAAATACACTTTTCTTGTTTCCACAGGATTCTTATAATAAGAACAAGTGTGGTGATGATGGTTTTCAGTTAAAAGTACAATTACTTTTGTAACTTACCAAGCTGCTTCTTTCAGATACTCGTAACTTTCACAGATTTCAGGTGGAATTATTATGTTCTTGCTTATAGACAAGCAAAAAATTTATCAGGAAACTTTCAACAGAACATATTCACCCGTTTTAAGTCATAGTGGTGCCAAGTATTAGAAACCACAACCACAATGAAGAACGCATTTAGTGCTCCTGCCAGAACATAAATGCATTTGTGCTTATCTTAAACAGTAATTTAGCTGCATATGCTATAACTTGCCTTTTATTGTGGTTCTCACTGAGTCCCAAAACTTTGAAGAACAGGTTTTAAACTTATGACCACTTGCCTTGATTTTTCAGTACCTTATTATTTGCAAGTAGCGTGAAGGACATGGGGAATACTACACTTTAGCAGTGTCTCTGTACTAATTTTACCTGGACATAGTTGGCAAACTGCAAAAGGGAAGGACCAAGTACATCTCTTTTAGAATATATTCCCCATCTCTCGTGGGTTTTGACATTGGTCTTCCTTCTATAATATTTAGCTCTGATTTTCAGAGTGCAGAGATGCTTTCATGCAATTTATAAGTTACAGGTTCTTTAAAACTCTGACACATTTTCACAAACACTTTAGGAAAGCTGTGAATTTTGGTGCTGCTGCTGATGTCCTCAATCAGGAGACTTAGAAGAACAAGTGTTAGGATGAAGGCTCACAAGTTTTGTTTCCCACTTGGTTATCATCCAGCCATACAGATATTTCTGTAACACAAATAAATAGGCATCCCTTTGGGCTGGTTATTACAACCATTTTACAGGTGAAGTTCAGGAAAGGCTATGGGTCTGCAGGTGTATGGGTGAGGAAGGAATCGGCATCTGTAACAGGATGCAGCTCCACCGTAAGCAAAGTTTTAACCCCCATATGTCAGCTGTTTCTTTACCTCCAGGCAAATTTCTTCATCAGTTTCTACTTTCTTACCTGAAAATGGAAAGAAAAAAAAGAAGTGATTGAAAGATAATAGCACTCAATCGTTTAATACAAAACTCTTCTTTTGCTTATTAGCCCTTTTATTTGTTGCCTATATGAAGATGCCTAAGAAAGACACCGTGGTAAATTGTAAGTTAATGCATTATATAACCCAGAGTTCAAGTGCAGTAAGTTTCAGTACAGTCCACGTATTTTTCATATGTGTCTCTGTCCTCAAGTTTCAAAGAAATACACATGCAAGCCAAATTTGAAGAAATTTTTTTTGGAGCTTTCACAGTGAGAAACTTATTCAACCTTTCCAGCAGCTTAGAAAGCCATGCTTTTTTTATGTAGGTTCCACTTGTATTGACATTATTAAAGTTGTTAATCATTGCTTTTCCTTCTGGTCTGAATTAGAGCACTGCCCTCTCAGACCCTGCAGATTACTAACTGCTGAGCTAGGTGGTGGCTCTCTTGAACATTTATCCTATTTCTTTATTTTCCTTGTGCTGTCTCTCCAGTGTCTCAAAAAATCTTTTAGTATACTGCCTCTGCAGGTCTACCTAGTTTGTCCATGGCCTGCAAAAGATGAAGCAGGAACATTGTAATGAGAAACTTGTTTCTGGTCTGTCAGGCTGCTTCCTCTGGATTTAGCCACATATTGTATATGCCAGTTTAGTAGCTCCATGAAAGATGTGGTATCATACATATCCTAGGAGAGCTGTCATAGCCTGTCCCTGCGTCATTTTGGTTGTGCTGCATGTGTAATTTCATAAATAAACATTTATTCACAGAATGTAAATTTGGCTGAATCACTCTGCATATGTGAATCATTTATTCTTGAACAGAGTAACATTCAGTATTCAGTAACTTAAATATTATATAACCAGTTCAAAACTTGTCCATTTGAAGGAACAAAGAAAATACAATTTTCTTCTGGCCTCTTTCCTTCATTTCCGTATAAACCTTTTCAATTGTGATTCCGCTTTGAAACACAAAAACGCTAGCTCCGTTTTATTCAACAGAGCTTTAGCTTGTGCTTCTCGAAGGCAGAGTGGAAAAAAAATAACCTTTTACTGCCTTTCACTTCTGTTACCGTTTAGAGCTAACACTGCTCTGAAAGAACAACTCATGTTGTGTCACATGCAGCATCAAAGCTGCTCGCTAAATTTTTAGCATTTACAATACAGGAGCAAACCTACTGCTAGAGACTTAGCAAGTGTCACTGAGTCACACTAGGAACATCGGTTTGTGTGCCCAGCCTCTCTGGTACTGTCAGCAGTATACGAGAAAGTAAATACTTCACATAATTTGCATAGCATGGGCTGTGTTTGCATACTCTGTGAATGATAATATTTAATTGTGAGCCACTAAATGCACTAAGCAGGGAGCTTCATGGGACATTAGGGTCCATTTTGCAAAACTAACTGCGTGACTGCTGTTTGCAGATGTACGTATTTGTAATTGTATGTTTGCACACATGGGAATTCATATTAGGGCAATAACAATCAGGCAAAAAGCTGCAGTCCTAGACTGTGCAGGGTCTTGTCTGATACAAGACAGGAAAATTTGGTAGTTCAGTAATACAAGCATGTTTCACTCACACAAGCAACAGTGACCTCCGAAGACAGTTTGTAGGGTAACAGGAGGAGAGATTTAAGTACCTTGAGTGTTTAAATATACATTTCCCCATTAGTTCTTCTTAGTTCTTGGAAGTCGTAGTTTGACTGTGTAACAACAGACTTGTTGATGAAGGATCAGCTTTCCTGTGCTTCCTACCTAGTTTGCCATCAGTTTACTCTGCTCTTAGGGAGTATGGAAAGCTTGGTAAGTTCAAGGAGATGGGGCATCACTGTTGCCCTCTGGATCTCTGTGATTACCCCCCTAGGCATGTACAAGGCCTCATGCCTTCATCTTTTTTCGAGTTTTCTCATAAAACAGCAACCTGTTGGGCTTACCCAGCAGGCTCTCACATCTTTCTGGTAACTGTTGTTCTTCATTTGGACTAGCGAATTTGGGACTGAGCGTGAACAAAGAGGCCAGCCTGTTTAAACTAAAGTGCTGTTTAATTCTAACAACAAGGGCAAAACACACCATTAGAGAAACAGGATATTAAAATTACACCAGGTTTGTATGTAGTTCACCTTTCCAAGGGCCTGACTCTCCTCTTCCCAGGGTTCCTAATAGGTCAACCTTTCCTGAATTTGTCATATAGAAGAGCCTAATTTCTCAGTCTCAAGACATAATGTCTCTACTTTCTTTCAAGTATGCTTCTTGAAAAATTCTTGAATTCCTGCTCACCCTGCATGGACTGCCTGTCTCTTGGAAAAAAACCCTCCAGTTTGTCTGTTACAGGTTCTATTAGAAAAAAGAAAAAAGATTCTTGCCTTATGTCTCAGGTGTATGGTGAAGAGTGTGAATCTAGCTGCACCTTCATTTTTGAGCCTGACTGTCCTGCTATTATGTTAGTTCAGTATCTGTATACAGTAAACAACACAGTAAGTCAGTACATAGGATACGGGAATTCTCATGTGCAGCTCCAAATCTGTTCCAGAGGAGAGGCTCGTCCTTTGCTTTGAGTCAAAAAAAGTAAATGAAGAAAGCAAAATGAGATATTATTGGCTTTCACTCTCGAAAATAAATCAAAGTGGGGAAGGAGTAAATCCTTATGTAGAAACAGTTTGCAGTTGCTGAGTCTGTGATCTGCCTCCCTGATATCTTTCAGGCTGAGCATGGGATTTAAAATGTCTAGGTGATTAAAGATCAAGCCTGTTTGAAACTTAAAGGGATTTTGTGCATTGAAGTCTTCTCTGCATACTTTGGGCTATCATGCTGATTTTTTCACTCCCTAATAGTAGAAAACTGGAAAGTAGCGGCTTCTGTGAGCTAAACTGTATGTCTGCTATGGTACTGCCGGGCTCAGAAAAGCACAGTAGGCCAGTTGCATGTCTAATGTGGCTAGGCTCAACAGTTCTGAAAATAGGATGTGGTTTGATCCAAAGTGAGAGATATTAGCTTAATTTTCCATCTGCAAAAGAGTTCCACTGTTCTGTTTATATTACTTCTCCGAGCCTTCCTCAGCCTGAACGCTCGGTACAGTTCTTCGGAAGCTGGTAATTCACCCTCTCTCAGGTCTCCGAGAGCCCCCTCTGTTCCCTCTTACTTTACCTTTGCAGACCTTGGCTCTCTGCTAACTATTCTTCCTGGCCAGAAAGTTTTGGATGTGGCTTCCAGCAGGGCCATTCAACACTGCTGTGGAGTCAGGCAAAGGGCTGAATACAAAACATGTGCGGCTCCTGCTCCTTGTTACACAAGCTATGCTTCCTGCCTGCCCGCTGCCCAGCACAACTTGCAGTGCAGCTCCTATTTAGTAAAAACATCTGACCAAAAAAAATTATCTGTTATCAACTTAGGACTTGAAAGATGCTCTTTAAGCTGTTCAGCTGTCCCATAGTCCAGCTTATATGATCCTCTGCTGCTTCAGTAATATACCTGCTTTTTCTGGAGCCTGATCCAGTTTTGTGTGATCAACCTTAGGAGGCAGGAGTAGGTAAGGAACTGGAAAATGTTTTTTGTTCTTCTGATAAGCAATTATAGATTATATTGTGATTTTCCAAAAATGATGCAGTCTTTATTTCTGAAACAGTATGATATAATATTGCAATGTGTACCATGTGTACTGTTATGCAAAATAGTGCTGAGAGCAGTATCCTACTTTTCAAAATGTGGTCTGCTACCCAGCAGAAACTCAATGCTTTTCAAAGGCAAACATTTGAAAAAATATCTTTATGTCATTGTAAGCAAGGTGGTTTATGTGTCTTAAAAGATAGCAAGAAACTCATCAAAGGCAAAGAGATTTCCAAGGTCTTCACTGTTTGAGAGGGCAGAGGAAGCCGAAGAATTGAAGGCCTTCTGCAAGTGAGGCTGAGCACAGTAATAAACCCTGAGCCCTCCAGAGCAATCTGGAAGCACTCTCAGGAAGGGACCACTCCACCTGCTCAGCCCAGCGAGGGGACAGAGCTTCCACAAGCAACCTCCGTGTAAGGAAGGGAGAACAAAGTTGCAGTGAAGTTCAGGGAAAGGTCCAAAAGACAAAGTGAAGGTCCTGAGGCTAGAAGGGGCTATGTAGAGTGAGTAGTGAGGGATGATGGTAGCAGAGAAAAAAATACCGTGTGATTTTGAACGAAGCATATGGATGGCATTGATAGGAACACTGCTTAGAAAGGGGGAGGGCTCTCTGCAAGATGCACAGCCGTGAAATTGAGGACGTCTGACTTTTACTGCTGGCTCTGTAACCATGGCAGAATCTTCTCCTTGTGTCTGAGTTATTCAACTATAGTCTGGGAGCTTGTCTCATAGGGAGTATTCATATTATTTTGGTATTTGCTAGATATAATGTAAAGAAAGAAACACTTAGTGAAACCGTATCTTCGGCAAAAGCCTCAGTGAATTGGAGAACTACACTGGCAGACACATAGGTACTATCCTGTCATTGACAATGTATTTTTTCATGCAAAAGCAATTGCTTGTAATTAGTCTGTAGTGTTCTTTATCAACCTCAGTCATTTTAAAGGTACTACATACATTCACAGCTCAGATTCAGTTAAATCATTTCTGACCTTTGCAGCATTCTTGCTCTAAGCTCATAGTTACAAGGAAAATCCTTAATATTTTCCGTTGTGTCAGGTGGGGTAGACACTCTTTAAAAATCAAAGCTTTCACTATGCCACTACTCCTGCCAACATCTCTGAGTGCTGAATGAGCTAAATTTCGTATTTAGGAGCCAAAAAAAATATTTCTGCCACTTATGCTTAGTGTTAGTCTGATTCCGATCTAGGCTACAGTAAAGATGTTCCTGGAAAAAGAAATCATTGGCTGATGGTTGTCATTCAGAATATATTAGAAAGCTGGATTTATTCTGACCATCAGAGATACAGGGTTTAAGTGAAAATAGATCAAGAAGGTTTCTATAGTGTGTGTATATAGATGACAACATGCTGGGGAGTATTTATTTCAGCTGTTTTGCAATGTAGGCAATTAGTCTGGCTCCTTATATAGGCTCTTCGTGTGGTCAGCAGAAGATCAACAGTTCCAGAAGGCAATTATTCTACTTACCTGTGACATCTGTGTTGGGATCTGTTGAATTTCCCTGAGGTGTCTGTCTCCCTTCATTGACTACAGAAGAACCCTATACAGTCAGCCAAGTCGAGAGCCCTAAGTGACTTAAGTGCCCACAATTATCTGTGATAAATCCACCTGGAACTGTAAGTATACGTACATATGTATCACAGAAAGCTTGAAGAGCACAGAGAATGCGAAGTGGTGTGATGTGATGTGGCATAGAGGATTTATTATTATACACAGTGCACAGGCAACTTCCTGTCAACTTACCCTGTCAGCTTATCCCAAATTTGTCCCATTTCTGCAGCCTAGAACCTTGCCTCCCAAAATGGAGAATTACCCTTTAACCACCTATGCACCCTCACACATCAGTGGCAATTGTTTCATCTGCTGTGTGATGCAGAAAATTTGTAAGTGTGTATGCTCGGATATGACCAGTCATGCCCTAAACTCATGATGAATTACTATTTGATCACACTGCATCTGTTTCAGAAAACATGTACTCAGAATGTCACAAAGTTTTCCACAGTTCTGGGTAGTCTGCTGAAATGCTGGCTGCTTTTGCAGATACAAAGTTAGTTGCACAGGATTCTGAGGTACGGAAAAACTTTGTTCTGAAACCAAACCAAACCAAACTGATGAAAAATCAACCTTGTATCTGTAAATTGTCACAATCTGAGTTTCTTGCATCTCTGACTTTCCTAGAACTAGAAAAAAAGTGCTCAATTCCACTCAAATGAGGTATGGTGAACTGTGGCTCTTAAGAACTTAGGTGGTGGAAAACGTGAAGTAGAACAGACTGTATCTGGCAGGCAGAGTGATTGCTACCTAAAAAAACGGGTCTCTCCAGGAAATTTTCCTTGCAGATTTGTTTGATCTGCATTTATACTGCAAGCTGAGGATTTTGCATAGGGCTGAGTACAAGTAAAGGAATATGTTGTACAGTGTGGAGGAAAGAAAAAGGAAAGGAGGAACAGGTGCAGAGAGGGGGAATGGACCATTTAGGTGTCCCCACCTCAAGGCTTCAGCATTTTTACCCCACTATTTCTTGCATTGTATATTCGGTAATAAACCAAAACTGTGTATCTCCTCACTAAGAGAATAATGTCCAAGCTATGCTATAGCTAGTCCTAGCTATTTGAATATAGCCTGGTCCTCTAGATTCCTCTTCCACTGTATTTTGTACCCTCCCTCAAATTTTCTTCTAGGTTGAACGAAAAGCAACATATTAGACAATACCTGCTAGCTAAAAGAATGGAGGAAAAACACTGAAAATGCAGGTGGCGTCTTTCTTTTTTTTTATAGAACTGAGAGAAATGGCATTGAGTTATCTGGTATTTTTGTTCTTACTAGAGAAGTAACAATATGACAGGCTTAGTAATTCCAATTTCATGCTTCAAAATGGCATCAGATTATGTTTGGAGTAATGTCGGGGCAGCAAGAGGTGCCCCCCCAAAGGGAGTGAAACAGTAGAGGTTTGATAAGACTCAGTTTTAATGTGTGTAAAATGGGCACTTGCAAAGAAGGCTCAGGGGCAAGATTTAAAGATAAAGGAATGGCGAAGGTCACACAGTGCTCACAGCATGCCCGGCAGAGAGTGAGGCACTGGTTTGTTTGTGTATAGATAATACTCTTCTCAGTGGCAGACTGGGGGTGAGTCTATCCTCCAGATATAACCATCACCTCAGGGACAGCAACCTACAGTTACTCATTTATAATCATTACCCAGGATCCAGGAGTTTGCTAAAAGGTGGAGATTCAGTTGGAGTTCAGAAGAGCAACCCACAATGTGAGTTCATTCTCATTTAGTGGCAGAGGGGAGGCAAATGTGGATTCACACACAGCGAGAATTCTGAAACTGCAGAAAATTCCCTCACCTTAGTCTTCAGGTTTTGAGGGGACAACCCATACGTGGTGATCTTCCCCTGTCCTCTCCTCCCTCTCCCTCCCAGTTTATCCAGACAAGTACTGCCCATTACAGGTTGTTCAAATGCCAAATTTCGTATTTTGTTGTCTACCCATACATGACTAGTTGTCCTGGAAAAACTTTCTAACAATGGGCAAAATGTTCAGTAAGTTTATTTCTCATACACCTAACTCAGAAGTGTCTCGGTAGATTTTTTGGTGATTTTTTTTTTTCCAAAATGTTCTTCAAAAAAATTGCCTTTGGTTAAGTACCAACCATGGAAGACTTTGGTCAAAAAGAATATTATTTTATGAAGTTAAGGCATTATCGTGGAAATTACTTGCTGAGATAAATATTAATGATGTTAGCTATAACATGTTGGTATCACAGGTGTGGTTGGTAGCACTATCTGTCTGCCCCCACTCTTCCCGTAATAAGACCTTGCTTTTCCTTGCTTTATAACTTTGTCAAGCTTATACAGTTTAGGCTGAAAATTTCCATGTCAGGTGTGTGTCCAAGGCTGATTATTTTGGAAAACTCAGTTCAACCATTTCCAAAAATAAGACTAGAGGAAAATATGTTGGTTCTGACCGTGTCTAAAAAGCTGTGGCAAACTTTTCCTTGAAAAGCTCTAGAACTACAGTGCCTTAAGGCACAGATGTAGGATTTTCTGGGGTGATGGGGCTGAAAGCAGGGAGGAAAAGCTTCATGTCAGTAATACAACTTCTGTTATTCCACTTGATGCTGAGCGTATATGGTCAAGCTATAAACCTCTGAGAGCACATTTTGCATGGGCTCTGAAAAGACCTACTTGAATATAAAAGTTGAATATTCCAAAAATCTATCTCGGTGCAGGCCATTTTGCACCTTGGGGTTTGGCAAGACTTCTTTGCAACTACAGATGTGTGCTGTGTCTGACCTAGGTAAGGGCAAGGAAAACAATGAGTTGAACCTGTATGGGGACAGGAGGAAAAGATTCAGAGAAAAGTAGGGCAGACAGAACAGAACTGGTTGAGCTTGTGACTCAGACAAGGGCAGAAACAGGGAAGTGGACAGAGACCCAATATCTAACAGTTACGTGAAATATGAAAGGAGAGATTAGCACTGGTGGAGAAGGAGACTCAGAGAACTGCTGGGAATGAGGAGGCAGATCTGGTAGTAAGATGTTCTTTGAGATATGAACTGGAATTGCTGGGAAGAAGAGACTGAATAAGGTTAATGGAGGTGAAGGGGGAAAGAGACACTAGAAGTGGGGCACATGACAGGAGATGGGAGTAGGTAGGGAGCTGAACAAGGAGTCAAATGTGAGTGATATTCAGATATAGAGCTGGGGTGAAGGAATTAACTGTGGCTAGTCAACGAGACAGGGAGAAGGAAGGAAGACCTAAAGGAACAAAACTGTGAATTCCTGAACTAGATGATGGGTGCTAGGTTTGGAGCCTTGAGGTATGGCTTCAGGGAATGGAGTAGTGAAGGAAGAGAAACTGTGGTAACCTGGCCCCAGACATAGGCAAAATTCTTAGGAGAGCAAAGTCCATTTACTTGCTGCTTATTTTGCCTATGCCAAAGCGCTGAAAGGTTGACAGGCCTCTGAGGATAATGAAGGAGGAGATGGGATATGCAAGGCAGCATGTTCTTCTAAATCTCTAATCTCTCAGTTTCTGCAGGAGCAGGATGTCCTACTCTTCAGCACTCACTTCAGCAATTTGACATGGGTCACGCCTTTTCTTCCCAGGCCAGCCCTGAACAAGCACCAGCATTATCCTTAAGGTGGCAACAGGCAGATTTTGTCAGGGCACTAAGCAAGCCTTCCTCCTTTCTGTGGGTTTGGCTGCCTGGGCTCAGGATCTGTGGACACTACACTTTGCAAGTGCAGTGTCCACAGCTGGCCTTGAATCAAAGAGAAGCCTTGACAAGGTCTTGCCCGCTTTCCTCAGGAACTGCTTTTAAGCTGAGGGTTTTGCCCTTGGTTCTTGTCTGAGCTGCATTGCAGCTATGCCCATAACTGATGATGTCTCTTGCTCATCCACACCTGCATACTTGACATCCTGGCTTGACCTCAGACCTACCTCATCACTATGGACTTGTCTGGTAGTCTGGGCTCTTGACAGAACCTGACAACCATCACTAGACCTGTTCTGCTCCTGTTTGGAAGCTCTTGGACTGCACCCATTCTTGGTGAGGGCACTATGCCTGCTAGCCTTTCTATTACTCCAGCTCCTTGCTTGCCTTCCTTTATGAAGCAGGACCTGTCTTGTTACACACTGACAGTTTTGAGAAATCTTCAGATGGACATCGTGTAGGATGTTAGAGGAAATAGGACTTACATAAACACATTCAGGGAAGATAGGCAGAGGCTGTGACTAGATATAGGCTCTGTGAGAGCCTGAGGTGGTACTAATACTGGAGTCTCGATATTCCTCTGCTGTCAGCAACTACCTGTGAAATGCACTAACTTTTCTGATTATTTTTTTTTTTGCTGTGAAATGGAAATCCCAGCAGGAATGCAAATACTTCTTTTCCTGTGGAGAATTAATGTTTATAACACTCTACAGATCTATACTAATGTAAATTATTATTTTATTGTTGCATGTTGGTTAGCCACAGTAGTAAAGGTGCTGTTCAGAGATCTGTAGAACAACACCTCTGAACTAGAAATATAAAAAACACACCATCTTAAATAGGGTAGGAAAGTGAACCTGTAAGTAAAATGTTAATATAATTTGTACCAATCCAGCAGCTGAAACTCAGGAGATTGGAGCCCAGCATGTCAAGTGCTGTGTGTTCTTGCCTACAGAAATGCAATCTCAGTAAATAAAAGATAGGAGGAAAAAAGATGACTGGGAGGTGCAAAAACATGTGAAATCATCAACATTAGGTCAGCTGAAAAACCAAATGATAATCCAGGTTTTCTGGCTCACATGTGGATCACACTGACAACAGTCAAAGACATGAAAAATGCCATAATCTGAGATATCCGCCACTTCCAGGTGGTCTTTGACCTTTACATTTTTTGTTAGGTTTTTTTGATAGGACAGACTGGGAGTCTGTTTTGAGAGGAATCTGAAGGGAACAGGTTGGGAGGTGTCTTTACAAACAAGATCTGGATGCAGAACCGTAAAATTACATGCTTTTCATTGTTGGGCAACCCCTTTGACTTCATTTGACACTTCATTACTATAGTTTTACACCACTGCAGTTGTGGCAGTAACACTAGCAAAGAACTGGAATTAAGCCTTGGCAGATCAGGAAGGAGTGTTCTGAATGCAGCTAAAATTGACTTCATTTCTGAACATATATCCTACTGTTGTAGGGGTAAAATAGTATGTTTTCGTAAAAATTGATCACATTAACACTTGCTTTACTACTGAAGCAGGTTTTTCAAGTCCTGATCAAGAATATAAATGTCAGCATTCATAAACTTGATTTTGATGAAACACGATACAGTGTTTATCTCCACTAAATGAGTGGAGTGCCCAAGACATTAGTGTCTGGAGTGAATCCCAATATTGCACATTCGTATTGTAGTGCATGAAAGTAAATTGTTTCTGGCAGTACAGTAGATGATTGTTTTATGTAGTAACCCAACTTTGAGATAAGAAGATAAAATCTTATTATTAATTCCAGAGCATAGTTTGTGTCAAGAAGTACACAGCTGATTAAAAAAACAACAACACATCTCTGCTATATGCTATTGTCTTGATCAACCAGCTTTGACGTTCAGATGGCCAGTGCTTTTCTGAGTACTGTCAAAAGGGTGGCTTAGGTGGGTAGGATGTATTTAACAGTGTATCTGTAACTAAAAGAAATGAAACTAGTGGAGTAGAGCAGTTTATAGCAGGTGGTGACTTGTAATGTAGGAAGAAGAGAATATGAAGTTGTGTGATATGGCATACTCAGTTTGTAAGTACAGACGTGGAACATTTTATCTAATGGGAACACCAGGAAAGAATTGCACAGCTAACTCCAAAGGAGTGCCAGTGACACCTTTTTTCAAACTTACAGTTATGTATTTATTGTATGTATACTAGCAAAAGTACTTCAGGAATGTGTTTATAAATCATATTTACAATTTAAAATAAAAATATTAAGAAACAAATAGAATAGCAGTGACATTAAAATTCAGAATTAGATTGGAGTTGGACTTAACCAGATTTTGAACTATGTGGATTTGGACCACTCAATTTAGAGGCAAAACCTGCCAGACATGAAGCCCCTGCTCTCTGGGAAAATTCAAATCTAATTCCATAGCGTCTGGCAGAGACCCAGGCCTATATAGTACAGTATTTGCCTGCAAGCATGTACACATAGGAGAAAAGGGTGACAGGGACATCCTGCTTCGTTACACCAGAGATATCTGGGGTATTTCAAGTGGAGTAGGAAGAACCACCTATTTACAGCTGCATGGCTAAGTGAACAATACAGTCCATGGTCTCTAGAGTGTTAAAAAAAAATGAGGGCAGTCTCTTGAAAGTTCTCTCTGCTTTTATACTATTGAAATTATGTAACATTTAATAATCCCTTCTTTATTTTCAGACTGATTTGTTAGGTCCAGGAATTATTACTTCTTCTTGGCAACAGCAAATCCATCATTCTCTAATTTCCCCACCTTGGAAACTGCATTTTTTGTTTTATAGTTGGCATCATCCTCAAAAGAAAACAAACAAGCTGCTAGTCAGTGAACGAAAGGAAAAGAAACATTAGAGAAAGGAAAGGAAAAAATCTTCAACTCATGTTTAGCCCCATCTGGCCCTAGAAAAACATGGAAATGGGTGATCTAGTACAGTTTCCAGGACGGGCTGCTTTTCAAGGGAAACAGAATCTGGATATTTCTATGTCTAGACCACAGAAGAAAAAATGCTTTGGTGCTAATTAACCGATCAAAAGCTTACAAACTCTGAGTGGTGCTCGGCAACATATGTAGAGAAGTTAGCAGATTTAAGCTGCCAAAGGAAATGTGGGAGGGTGCAGCTTGGGAGTCAGGAGATCTGGGCCCTACTGCTTACTCTACCCCTGGCTTGCTCTTTGAATTTAGGTGTGTCAATATCTCAGCTTATCTCTGCCTCATTTTTCCTCACTGGAAAGTGGGGTTGTAACATTACTCTCCCTCCAAGAACTCTCTGATATCAAGAGAGGGAAAATGCTATGAGGAAACTACTAGGTCTTGCTCACATACACGGTGTATCATTTGTCTGGCCATTGTCTAAGTAGAAACCACAGTCTGTAAGGTTATATGCTGTAGTCAGATGTTAAACAGTCACTGAGTAAGCATTTCTTTAGGGCCAGCTATATTTCTAAAAGGGTATATATATCTGAAAATAGTATATTCAGACGAAGAGTAAGATCAGGACTCTGAATTTTAGGAAAGCAAAATTCCAACTCTTCAAGGAGTTAGTAGGACCCCCTGGAAAACTGCCCTCAGGGACAAGGGAGCAGAAATGAGCTGGCAGATATTTAAGGACGCTTTCCATAGAGGGCAAGAGCTCTCGATCCCCAGGTGTGAGAAATCAGGCAAAGAAGGCAAGACACCAACGTGTATGAGCTGAGGCCTGCTGTTCAAACTAAAGGCCAAGAAGGAAATGCACTGGCAGGGGAAGCAGGGACAGGTGTCTATCCTGGGAAGATTATAGGGATGCTGCCCAGTTGCGCAGGGATGGTGTCAGGAAAGCTAAGGTGCAGCTGGAGCTGAATTCGGCAAGGGATTCTAGGAATAGTAAGAAGGGCTTCTACAGGTATGTCAGCCAGAAAAGCAAGGTCAAAGAAAGCGTACCTCCTCGTGATGAGCAAGGCTGGTAAGCTGGTAGCAATGGACAAGGAGAAGGCTGAGGTACTCACTAACTTTTTTGCCTCAGTCTTCACTGACGACCTCTCTTCCCACACCTGTGAAGTGGATGAACCAGAAGACGGGGATTGGTGTAGCAAAGTCCCTCCCACTGTAAGAGAAGATCAGGTTTGTGATCACCAGAGGAACCTGAACAAACAGATGTCTATGGGACTTGATGAGATGCATCCCAGTGTCCTGAGGGAATTGGCTGATGTAGTTGCCAAGCCACTCCCCATGGTGTTTGAAAAGTCATGGCAGTCAGGTGAAGTCCCTGGTGACTGGAAGAAGGGAAACATTGTGCCCACTTTTAAAAAGAGTAGAAAGGAGGATACTTGGAACTACCAACCTGTCAGCCTCCCCTCTGTGCCTGGGAAGATCAAGGAACAGATCCTCCTAGAAGCTATGCTAAGGCACATGGAAGACAGGGTCTGTGCTGGCACCAGTACTGTTTAATACCTTCAGCAATGACATGGTAGGATTGAGTGCACCCTCAGCAAGTTTGCAGGTGACATCAAGCTGAGTGGTGCAGTTGACACGCCTGAGGGACGAGATGCCATCCAGAGGGACCTGGACAAGCTTGAGAAGTGGGCCTGTGTGAACCTCATGAGGTTCAACAAGGCCAAGTGAAGAGTCCTGCATCTGGGTTGGGGCAAACCCCAGTATCAATACAGGCTGGATGATGAAGACCATGAGATCTTCAGATCTGCTTCATGAGAGCAGCCCTGCTGAGAAGGACTTGGGGGTACTGGGGGATGAAAAGCTGGACATGACCCAGCAATGTGTGCTCGCAGCCCAGAAGGCCAATCGTATCCTGGGCTGCATAAAAAGAAGTGTGGCCAGCAGGTCGAGGGAGGTGATTCTGCCCCTCTGCTCTGCTCTGAGACCACACCTGGAGTCCTGCATCCAGCTCTGGAGCCCCCAGTACAGGAAAGACATGGAGCTGTGGGAGTGGGTCCAGAGGAGGGGCACAAACTGGAGCACCTCTCCTATGAGGAGAGGCTGAGAAGAACTGGGGCTGTTCAGCCTGGAGAAGAGAAAGCTCAAGGGACACCTTACTTCGGCCTTCTAGTACTTAAAGGGGGCTTATAAGAAAGAGGAGGACAAGCTTTTTAGTTGGATATGTTGTAACAGGACAAGGGGTAATGACTTTAAACTAAAAAAAGGGTAGATTTAGGTTAAATGTAAGGATGGCATTTTTCATAACGAGGGTGGTGAAACAGTGGCACTGGTTGTCCAGAGAGTTGGTAGATGCCCCATCCCTGGTAACATTCAAGGCCAGGTTGGACAGGGCTCTGAGCAACATGGTCTAGTTGAAGATGTCCCTGCTCATTGCAGGGGAGGTTAGACTAGATGACCTTTAAAGGTCCCTTCCAACCCAAACTATTCTTTGGTTCTATGATATTCTATGCTTTGCTCACAGTGGATGTGGTCAGAGAAGAAAATAACAGAATTGTTTCGAAGAGAGGTTTAGAGGGATATACTGATGTTAACCTCTCAGAAACATATTACTTATGCTTTAGGCTGATTTTTTGAATGACTAAAGCACGTGTACTGTGAGCATGCCCCTAAAAAATAGTTTCAATATGGATGGAAATGAAAAAGTATAAAAGATATTTCACCCAGGCAGTTGCTGCCTTTGATTCTTCCCATGCTTCTCAGCCCATCCCTACAAGCACCTGCCATTCTGGTCCTGCTGGTTGTGAACAGAGTGGAAATCGTTCCCACACAACTGCTTTTGAGTTAAACAAATACTCACTAGAAGACAGAAAAATCCACATTAGCTGCATCAAAGAGAAATAAAATAAAAATCCAGGCCTGCCTAGGCCTGAGAAATAATATGATTATCTAGTATCTGAGTTTTTACCCCCTGCTGCCTTGTCAGCTCCCTCTAATGCTTTGGCAACCATCCCACTCCTCTTATAACCACAGCTGCCAGCTCAGGCGTAGCTGTACTAATTTTGCTGTCTGCATTACCCGCTTTCCCATTTGGAAATATGTGTTCCTCATCTTTTTACATGCCACCTTTTTCCTCAGTTGGGCTGAGCTTTCACAAACTGGGGATTTCAGAAACTGCTAGGGAGGGAAGAGAAGTTGGTGAAGGCTTCTTTGGTGATGGCTAAGGGGAACTCTGTGTAAAGCTTCAAAACTTAGATGAATATTCAGTAACACAAGAAGGCAATTAATGTGTACTCAGGGAAGGAACTTGGGATGGAAGGGTCAGCATCTCTGTACCGGGCAGAGAGCAGCTGTGTAGGATTAGATCATTCCAGTCCATCCAGATGGACTGTTGTCTCTACAAGACAGCACCGAGGTGACAGTGTTACCTACTTGTCAGAGTTGGCGGGGAGAGGAGTAAGGGATGGGGAAATATGGTTTAGAGCAGGTGGAAGCAAAAGCCAGAATATGTGCAGTCTTTTTCAGACCTCATGCAGACCTCCCTACTTTCTGGAATTTGGCATTTCTTCCATGTTTCTAGACATTTCACGCTAATAAATTAGTTCATTGTGTTCCTTAGCATCTGCCTAGCTGATGTTTGTGTTGTCACCCACTGGTTGGTAGCTTGAGAAGTGCCAAACACAACTTTACAGTCCCACCGGGTCGAGATGCCAGCTCAGCGAGAACACTGGCTTGGATGTTTAAATAAGTATTGGTACTTTGAGGTTCTAGTTTTGCCTGGTAGGATCTCCTACTATGCTTCTCTCCACTTTTTTCCTTTATATTGCCTCTCTTTTTCTCTCTCCAGCTTCCTGAAGTGTATTGTTAGCCTTCATCCTGCATCATTTAAATCTGTATTTTCATTCATTCCCATTCTGGATCTTCTCTCTCCTTCCTTGCACCTGCATCCACTCCTACCCATCTTTGTCACTGAATCACAGAGTTGCACCAAGTAGCGGAGGTTGAACCTCTCTGGAGGTCTCTAGTCCAGTCCGCGTGTTCAAAGCAGAGTCAGCTAGAAGAAGCTGCTTAGGGCCATGTCAGGCTGGGTTTTGAATATACCCAAGGATGGAGATTATGCAGCTCTCTAGGCACCTCTTCCAGTACCTGACTACCCTCAAAGTAAAAAAAGATTTTTCTTACACTTAAATGGAACATTCTGTATGTCGGTTTGTGCCCATTGCCTCTTGTTCTGTCAGTGCATACCTCTGAGAACAGTCTGGCTCCATCTTCTTTACTCCCTCCCCTCAGGTATTTATACATATTGATAAGATCCACCCTTTCCTTTGATAAGATCTTCCTCTTTCTTTTTTATTCCCTCAGCTGGTTATCATATCAAACGTTAGACAGCGAGAGGGCCACTGCAGTGAAAAAGCCCTAAGAAGTATTGGCTGACTACCAGATAAGACTGGAGTCATAACACTGCCTGTGCTTGGGAGACAAGTGCCCCAAGTCAGAGGGCTGTTGTCAGGGAAGGAAATGGGCTAAGCAGGAGCTCTCTCCTGGACTTCTCTGACAGTGGTGACAGGGAGTTGAACTCAGTATTCAGCTCAGTATTGGCTTGAATCTGGAGAAAGGGAAGCAGTGCCAGAAGAAAGTCTTTGGAGAAAAGGAGCCCTAGCCAGAAAGGCAAATAGCTTAGAGGGGAATAGGGTCAGACATCTTCTCAGTTGAGAGAAGAATGGGACATGGGTTGTTGTTTACATAGAGTGGGTTACTGCAGCTATCTGGATGGTGGTAGAAGTCTGAAGTTCATTTGGGGGACACAGGGAGAACAGTATCCAGAAAATCCTAGAAAAATCCTAGAAATTCTAGTATCCTAGAAAATACTCCTATGCTGACAAAAAACCTGAAGGGATCTTTGATAACAGAACTTTTATAAAAAGTGACATTGCAGGTTGCAGAACACTGGTGCAACAAGGGTGTCAAACACCAAGCTGCAAAGTTCGGGTTTAGCTTTACATCCATTGCTGTAGCATATTTCAGCATTTCATTTTCTCTCTTCAAGCTAGTCTCCAGTCTTAAGATATGAGAGTGATTTGCCCTTTCCAAAGACTTTGTAAGTTCATAGGAGTGAAACGTTTAAATCATATCCTGCTAATACTCATGCCAGGAGTGTGAACAAAGTGTGAACTCCAGAGGAGACAGTAAAAAGGGAAGTCAAGTCAGCTGACCTTTGAAATCTGGTATGCAGGTTTTTAAAAACATGCTAATATTTGATAATATGAAGGAAACTTGTTTGAATTTGGAGCTTTGTTATAATTTGTTTTAACTCCTGAGTCAACTACAGCATGCCAGTGTATTAAACTAAATCTGCATAAAGCCAGACTGTCAAATTAATGATGATTTATAACGTGTGAGATGATAAAATTACCATTAAAAATATAAACTTTGAACAGTCCAGCTGTGAGTTCAGCTTTGGTCACTCAGGAAACTAACTTTTGTCCTTATCATTCCAAAAGCATTTTCTTGTCTAAATGGGAAACAATTCTTTTAGATTAAGATTCAAGTGTGTAACTTCATCGTTGAAAATGGAAATATTTTGTTATTCTTTGTAGATAGATGGTCTTTCCACTCTTCTCCAAATATAGTGTGTATGTATTTGTAGTACGTATATATTCCCAATGTAAACCCTCACAAAGTTAGGTCTTCCATGAAATAAAAATAATAACTTCAGCCCAGATTTCATCCACTGAGGATTTTGCTAACAATTGATTGTTGGTTCAATAGCCGAATATTTAAAAAGTCAGATCTAAACTGAGTTTTCTATTCCTGCCCAATGTGAATAAATTATGGATTTTTTGTAGGTCAAATTAACATTTTGGCGTTTAAAAACAACAGATAAATTGAGATGGGTGTATACATTCCTCAGTAGTCTTGAGGAATGTGGACAAAGCCAGTGAGGAGGCTTTGGGACTCTGAGGTAAAAAAGGAGTATTCTCCTTTTAACTTTTTCTTCGCTTTTCATACAACTGTCACAGAATGCAGCATTCTGTTAATGCTCAAATGAAATATTCTGTGTGCACAAAAATGCTCATCTTCCCCAGTTTTTCCTTGAAGGTAAACAAACAAAAAAATTGGTTCAGTCTAATATTTTAAAAATTTCCTGTCAAATGAAAAGCAGTTATTTGCTCATTCCTACTGACTAGTTTTTTATAATTTGAGTTGAAGTAAGAAGATCCACCAAGCAACAGCAGTCAGTAGTAATTTCCCGACTATGCACAGAAAGCTAGTACTTTATTTTGGGTTGATTTGAAGAAGCCCGTCATTCCCATAAAATGCCTCATGTCCTATTAACTTAATACTTCTTTTTTCTGTGAAAAACATTTACACTGTGCTATGTAATTATGCAGCATCATTCCTGTTAAAGTTTTATATCATTATTATAGAACATGGTGCTATATTTTGTAAGAAGGTATTTCTTCTTCTTCCCAAATACTTTAACATTAAGTAGTCACAGTGAAATTAAGCAGGCTACGTTAAAAAAAGTGAAGTTCATCATATGATGTTGAAAAATACTGTGGTTTGCTTGTGTAGGGTCATTCTGTTAACAAAGTAAAAAGGTGAGTAATTTCTTTCACATAGCAACTCTGCTCATAAATCTGTTTTAGGGGCATGTTTGTGTAGGTTTATTATTTCCTGAAAGATGAAAGCACATCACAGAAAAGTCTGCAAAAGACAGATTATAGAGTGTTTAAATAGTTCCGTAAGTGGAATTCTAATTTGGTGATTACTACTAATTCCATTGGAACCAAATTTCATTAGAAGTGGAAATAAGCAGATTGTGTGCAAAAAATATTTTGACTATCTGTTTAACCAAAATACGAAATTTTACATGGAAGTCATGATGCCCCTATTAGTTTTCACCACTATTTGTAGAAACCAATAAATTTAGCGGGGAGACTGCTGAACAATATCACGAATTGTGAACATACATGCGTATCAAAATTCTCACTGGAAGTATTCAGATCACACTTTCACACGTGTTTGTTTGGAAGGGTTATCTGTTCAACAGTAAGGTGAAACCATGTGACTCAGGCAACCGTCACATTAGGATGAATGAAAATGTAAAGCAGTAGTTATTTCAAATACCCTGTGACCAGTTTACAGGTCGACATTAGTTTGCCTAACCTATTTCATGAGATTGAAGGTCTCTACAACCTGTGAACAGACAAACAGCGCTAGCTTAGTTGTATTCATAGTCCATTATGAATAGTTAATACATCTGAACAAAGACCAATGTTTGGCCTCATCTGTGCAGGCTGATAAAATCATGCTGGAAACCATTACTGCTTACTCACTGTTTATAAACTTAGGTCCTTTATGTAGTTCTGATTTTGTTCTGATTTTCCTCTCACATACCTCTCTACTGAGGTGCTGCAATTTGTGAACTGTTGAAAACGAGTAGTCAATTTCTCAACATCCAGAACTGGCTGGTGTACTTTTTCCGTGTTTTCCTGAGTGCTGATGTCTGGTTTTTTAGTTTTATTTGCAGCCCATCATCGCACTCTATAAGAGTCGTGTAAGTCACATTAGCTTCTCTAACCGGGACCCGATTTTACATGAAATAGCCTGCTATTAACTTGTTGAGTATCAAAATGCTGCAAGGAGTGTCATCTGTGTTTTTCATTTTTTGGGTTTATAATGTTACTAATTTCCTTTGTGGTGTCTGGCAGAGGTTTAGATGTTGATAGGACGTAGTGCTGTTGAAATTACTTTATGCCTGTAGTAGTGTAGTCCCGCAGTTTTGCATCTCGCCGTATGATGTCCAGCTGTTTCTTTCCCTTACGCTGCCATTCACATGCCCCATTCATTTTCCCTTTGTGATGTAATGGAGTGACATTTGTATGAGCAAAAAATTCTTTACATAGCCATGGCTGTGTGAAATCACCATGTTGTAGTTCATGGGTAGCAGCCCTGCTGTCAAATGCTTTAGAAATGTGCAAATAGTACAGTGGGATTTCACTACACTAATTACTGCACTGTTCAGGATCTTTGCCTGTCTTCTTGAATGGCAATCTCTGCCATTTTTAATGGCTCTAGAGGTTAAGGAGAGAAACGGCATGCAGAGAGACTCAAAAGACTAAAGTCAAAATGAGTTTTCTGGTCCTGATTCACTTGGAGTCTGTGAGGACGCTTGGCTAATGTTGCCATCACAGTTCCTGTGGCACTCCCAGTGCAGTGTTGTGGAATCAGCTGTATTAAGATAGTTATCTAGTTCTAAAGGAAATTTTAAGCATCTGAATTTAGCTTTTGATTATAATATAAAAAGCCTTGTAGAGAAATAAACTCTGCAGAGCAAATTCCCAGATGGTTATTTATCACTCAGCATGCTGAGTTATACATCAGTGGTTTGCATGGGCATTTCTGCCTTCAAAACGTTTGTTTTGGAAACTCTTGCACCATTGTGAAGCACAGAAAAGCACATATTCCTGTTCCTCATTATCACATATCCTTTGGCATTGCTACTGATATTGCTTGAGTGCCACAGGGTGGCTGGTGCCCTTACATGATGAGGGAAAATAGTTCTGGCTTCAAATGCTCTATCAAATGTTTTTCTCAGTGGTCAAGCTACTCTTTCTCTCATTCTCTCCTTTGTATTTGTAGTTTGGGCTTTCTTTGTAGCATCTCAGTAGCGCTGGTTTTTCTACAAAAACAAGATTGAGGTCCCAGGATGCTTGAAGCAGCTAGAAGTTTTGCTTAGATATCAAAGAATTTGTGAAAGAGGATTTTTCCCCATAGGGAGAAGTCCTGATCAAGTGCAGTTATTTTTGTTCTTGTTAGGACTGTAGGGTAAGGTTCTTTCTGGATCTCCTATGAGGCTGGGATAGTGCAATGGAGAAAGCAAAGGGTAATTATGGAGAGATTTTTTTTAAAAGTGTCTTGCTCTGTTAATGTTGAGGATGACAGAGCAGGTATGTGGCCAACCTGAGGAGTTTTGTGCCTGAATTATCAAAGCTTCTGAGGAAAGGAAGCTAGGGCTTGATATCTGCACAGCATCTCACAGAGACTGAGGGTCTGACACAGACATGTGTAACATTTTGCTACTCTTGTGATGCAATGCTACATCTGTGGTGGACCGTGACCTGCCATATCTGTTACATCCCTGCAGACTTTTTGGTAAGCTTAGTTGTTAAAGATGCCAAGTTGGCTGTCTGTGAAGGTGACCTGAATCAGAAAGACATGGGTTTTCTTGAATTCTTTCTGGGGCATTACTGAGCTCTTGTTTGTAAAATCTCTAGGGTCACTAACTCTAGGTCTTCTAGGGCTCCTATGGATTATTGTACCAAAATGGACCCCGGACACAAAATGTCTGTCACAAATGGAATTTTCTTTAGATCTTGAAGACTTATTTGTTTGTTTGTTTGTTTGTTTGTTTTAATTTGGGGTTTGTTTAGTTCTGGGCTTTATTAGAACTCCAGATAGGGTTTGTAGCACTTACTTCCAAAATCCAAACTACGCCCTACAGTGATTATTTTGCCAGATAAAAGCCATATAAGAGAATAATTATAATAAAATAAAATTATAATAAAAATAATAAACCCCAAGTACTTTTAATTCTCTTTGACTTATGAAAATATTTTAAAAAGCATGTTCATCTTTATGTAACTATTCTTAAATGTGGCAGATGTGCAGGGAGTGGTAATGGTATCTTGTCTGACTCTGACTAAACAGTTCATTTCATTTGGACATGGAATAAATGAAACAGTTTTGGCCCAAGATGAAAATGGGTAGAGCACAGACTGATCTGTTGCCTCTTCTGCAACAGGATGTTACTAATAAAAACCAACAGTGAGAATTACTTAACACTGCAAATTCACAAATATTGGTTGGATAATCTTAGTTCCCATTAAAATATGCCCTTGACATCATAACACATTTGTTGGAATTCATTGGTAAAGAAAACAGTTATATGTGATTAAGCAAGCCTGCAGGAAGTCAGTCTACCTTTCATCGTATTTTAGATTTTCCATAATGACATTTTGGCAAGTAAACTTGATTTTTGTCTCCGTAATTAATCCACTTTGGATGACTAAAGGCATACCAAAATCACTGATAGAAGCAGTGAAACTTCCCTTGTTTAACTGGCTGGCTCTGTAACAGATTGAGGAGAACTCCTAGATCCAGGGTTTCTGTGTTCTGGTGGAGGCTCACAGCACAGGTCTTAACTATCACGGCTTATGCTCACTTTTAGAGTTTACTTTGATGGCTATTTTGATGACATCCAATATTGAGTCTATATGACTGGTTTTATTCGCCTTTTCAGCAAAATTTGCCAATCATAGCAAAATAGATGTCTGGCTATTCAGAAAGGCCTGTAGGTCTTCCTCGAGGTTGTAGGTGTATCATGGACACACATTCCTGCAAGGATTGCTGTATTTAGTCTCACCAGGAATGTCTGCTGTTGCAGCAGGACAAAGGAGAGGAATTGCAGAAAAGGGCTATTACTTGAGAGGCCAACAGCAGGAAAGTTCTGGTGGGCAGACCAGCACCTGACATTAACTAGGCAGATCTAGGTGAACAAAAGCAACCAAGCAATGCACTAAGAGAAAAGGCTGCAGAGACACTTCATACATCTGTAGTTCAAAAAACAGTTCAGCACACATTCTAGGCTGATTTTCAGGCCAGTTTATTGTATTCAAACCTTTTCCTCTCTCTTCATCCATGCCTTTGTAGGGTTGCATTCAGCAACCACCAGTACAAACATGGTTAAGGTAATAAAATACCTTGGAGTAAACTCATTCTGTAAAGGAACTGCTGGTGCTTAGTCTCTGAGAGTGTTAAGAGAACAGAAAATTGGTGGGATGATGGGTTGGAGGAAGACACAGAAAGCCTGTTTAGTATATTGCTTCCTATTCAAGTTCTCAGCTGGATGCCGTATCAGGAATGTACTTTTTCATTTGGCCAGGAGAGTCAGTCTTTTTTTCTTCTGCAAGTGGTTGTTGGCATGTGAACCTGAAATCGAAAGAAATAAAATGGAAGAAGCCAAGTACTTCATGTAAGATTTGAAAAAATAGTGTTAGAGACACGTACTGCATTATACAGTTATGATGCTTTTGCAGTATTCTTATGATACATCAGAGAAAAATAACTGGGCCACACAGTTAACAGCTCTATATCTCTTGTTGGGATTTGCTGGAAGATGTGCAGTTAGCCATCAGCAACCTGATTCTGCTTCCATTGAAGTCATACAGAGTTTTGCCAATGGCTTTAGTAGGTGGAAGAACAGGATCTGGGAGGCTGTAGATGAGACAAACCCAGCACTTGAAAAGCTTTCTCAGCATTTTGTTGGGTAAGTGCCACTGTCTAAAGGGCAGTGGGTGGCCCAGAGAGGAGGAGTTTCAGCGAAAAGAGATAAAAACTGGATTCAGATAATTTGGGGAAAAAAGTCTTGTATAAGAGGAAAGGCTGGGCTTTTGAGGGACATGGTATGTCTGATCCTTCTATTGAGTAGTGACAGTGGAAGGGCCCACTGTGTCAGAAAAAGATTCAATAACAAAGTCTGGGTTTGAGTTTTCGAGTGTGTTGTTTCACAAAGTGCTGGTATCAGAGAGATGCACCAAACAGATGAAAACAGATTCGTATGGCCAATTGATGTTCATAGCTGTCAGCCCAAAGGAGCCAGACCTGAAGTGAGGGTCTGGGAAGATAGGTGCCTTGGAGACAGGAAAAGCACTTTTGTTCATATATCCATGTTTTAGGAAAAATAACTTTCAATCCTTGTAGACCGTTGACACTGTCTTCTTGGTCTCCTATTAAATCCTCCAAGAGGACTGCACATCAGTACTCTGCGTAGTCCTGTCTTCTGTCCCAGTATTGACAAATCACCAAATCAGTTTCCTTGTTGTCATTCCCAGGACCATGTGCAGGAGCTGTTGCAAGCATTTGGAAAGCTGGCATCTTATCATCCCCCCCCCCCCCCCC
>Ga0065711_1032729_pt1 | contig 26780 bp, 14 predicted proteins | sample Hoacrofraction12_FD_59098 | JGI IMG/M metagenome (GOLD analysis project Ga0065711, IMG submission 59098) | Hoatzin crop microbial communities from Cojedes, Venezuela - Epithelial fraction 12 v2 (version 2) | ecosystem: Host-associated > Birds > Digestive system > Esophagus > Crop | place... | reverse complement strand
TTTTTTTTTTTTTTTTTTTTTTTTTTTTTTTTTTTTTTTGGCATTCAAGCCAAATTGAGGAGGGAAGGAAGTTCAGCAAAAATAAATATTGGAGGTGGGGGGGGAATAGTGCATTTGAATTTTAGCAAAGGCTTGGGTAAAGGTGTAGAAAATGGAAGTAAAAACCTTAGGTGAGAAATTTTGTTCTGTTGGAGCTAGAAGATGCTTTTCTTTCGGAGAAGCATATCTTCAGGAAAGCTTTATCAGTACAAGCATTGCTTAAATTCAAACCCTCTACATGCCTGCCAAGCCTCAGCGACAGCAAGAGCTAGATTCCCCGTATAATACTTATCATTCCGGGGGCAGCAGCCCCAGACGCTGTCATGCACCTCTTGGGTCACCAGCTGGATCATACTGCCCTACTGCTTGCTACTTACAAAAAAGCTGATACTTATTATAATATGCCCATATTAGCCTTCGTAACAGAAAAATTCAATTTATTGGGTAGAAAAATGTCTTGTTTCTTTTCCTTTTTTTTTAAACCTATTTCAGTTATTTCTAAAAAAATTTATCCTACATAAACTGGGTGGGATTTGCTTTCAGACTTCAAAATTTTTCACAGAAAGTTTTATTGAGAAAAATGTCTGAATTTAGCCAATTTAAAATCTCTTTTAATAAAATAGAATTCTTCATTGAATGCTTTTGTGTGCTTATGTCATGATTACACTCATAAGCTAATGATGCATTTCTTAGAGAGGGTTACACAGTTTGAATGCATTAGATACTTTTGTAATTTGCTGTGGAGGAGTTGTTACAATTAAGCCAGCTGTCTGTGTTGCAGAATGAGCTAGTATTGTAAGACCACTTAAAAATGCATTTGGAATATGATTTGGTCCTTTTGATTCTAAAAAAACCCAGAATGTGTTTAAGATGTTTTCTCCGCTGAATATCTGAAGCTAAATCTCTGTGTTATGGTGACGTATTTTTTCAGTCTAAAACCTGAAAAAAGCTGCTTTTTTTTGTCTTTTTCAGAGTTTGGATACAGACAAGCCTGTGGCACCGGTGAAGAGATCACCTCTCCATCAGGAAACCAATCTTGCCAACTTCTCGTATCGCTTCTCCATGTACAATTTAAATGGTTTGTTGAATTATTTACCCCCTCAAGTATTAGTTTATTATTATTTGGAAAAAACCTGTTCCAGCTATAAATGAACACATTGTAAAATACAAGAACACTTAAATACACTTCTAACTGAAATGAGGACATGTTTGCTGAAGGCATTGCGGTTTGATGGCATGGAATTTCGAGTGTCATAAAGCAGTATTGTTTTGCAGCACATAGTATCTGAGAATTGTAGTCTAGCATTTGTACAGAAAGACACGTTCTGGGATCTGATCTCATGAAAGAATGAATTCATATGTCTGTTAAACGGGAAGAAAATGCATCTTGCTTCATGGGACAGGATGCAGGAATATAGCTATAGAATGCTTTCATGTTAAACAAAAAATCATATTTTTCCTTGTCTTAAATTAGCTTCCCCAGGTTGTAATACAGGAAGCATAAATTTAAAGACTTGAGTATGTGTATAGTGTTTTGTGGGGTTTTTTAAAGCAGTGTTACATACCTTGCATTGCTTTAGTAGAAAATGCTTAGCAAAACACCTACACTTCTTTTATAAATTGAGGCATGATATTATACAAATGTGTTTTTAGATTCTGTTCACAGGACAGCAGTTTAAACTTTTCAGAATGCAACTGAGCATTAATAGGTTTCTTCTGTCAGCAAATGGATTTGACCTACATAATTGGTTTTTTTTAGTTGCTCTTAGACTGGTCAAGAGTAGTAGTGCAAATAAATTTCTGCTTAGCAGTAAGCAGAGATTTTGCAATACATACGGAAAAGAAAATACAGCTTCCTTTGCTCCCTTACAATAACTGTAAAATTTGATAACACAAAGTGAAGAGTTACGCAGACAAATGAAGTAACTCTGCACATACTGAAAACTCTTGTTTGTTGCAGAAGCCCTGAATCAGGGGGAGACTGTGGATCTGGATGCCCTCATGGCTGATCTCTGTTCCATAGAGCAGGAGCTCAGCAGCATTGGGTCTCATTCAGCAAACAATGCTGCAGTGAAATGCCTTGCCACAGAATCCAAAGCTCAGAAACCACCTGCTAGCCGACCTTCTACTAAGCACAGCACCATGAAAGGATTATCCTCCTCATCTGGTAAGGTGACTAAACTATCACATGGCAACGTATCTTTGGACGACATCACTGCACAGTTAGAGAAGGCTTCTTTGAGCATGGATGAGGCAGCCCAACAGTCTGTTGCAGAAGACACCAAACCAGTAGTTACTGCTCAGCACAGGAGGACAGCATCTGCTGGCACAGTGAGTGATGCCGAGGTGCGCTCAATCAGTAACTCCTCCTGTTCCAGCATAACCTCTGCAGCTTCCAGCATGGACTCCTTGGATATCGATAAGGTGACAAGACCTCAGGAGCTGGACTTGACATCGCAGGGGCAACCAGTCACTGAGGTAGTGTCATTAATTCAAGATTTTGGTTTGGGCTTTTTTTCTTCAGACTCCTCCCCCCACCCCCCTACCCCCCATGCTCACACTCCTAGCTGAACATCTTCAGAGTGGTGGGTTGATTAAAGATTGCTTTTGCATGGACTGCATGGCTACATCTTTCCCTGTTTTTGTTCTGTCTGCAAGGTATCTTTTTTAAGAATGTGTACTAGTTTTGTTTTTTTTAAGGGCTTTCCCAATCTCTTCCTCCTCCTCCTAAACCAGTCATGGATTTTAATGTGTTATAGTTAATGTTTTTATTCTAAGTAAATCTCATGTATTCCTTTTAATTTAAATCTGAGGAGCTCACAACTGTGGAAAAAAGAAAGTAGAACTGACAAGACTACATTCCTGTTACAGTACACTTAAGACCTGAAACACATGGAGCAGTTTATGAGTGCCTATCTGGAGCTATACTATGCCAGTAATTTGCTGCTACTTAATCTTGTTTGATGTATGACAGGGAGAACTTTTTGAAGCAGCGCACAACACAGAAAAACAACTGGGCTGGGACAGAGCAATAGCTGATCTTCCTTTGGGATTTTGGTGCCTCGGTGTCGCTTAGCCAGAGAGGAAACTTTTCAGTAAAAACACAGCCAGTTTGGGGAATGTTGAAAGTACTGGAAATGGGGAAAATGTTCCGGTGAATTTAGAGAACTTAAACTGTAAGCTGTCTTGTAGAAATATTCTCTGAAACAGAAATCTTGGCTGTTCAGAAGTCAGTTGTACTAATATGCATGTTCTCTTTTATATGAGAAAACTGGAACAAGCTAAGTTTATTCTAAATCAATACTATTTTGAATGAGCTGCACTGAAAGCATGCCTCTACTCATCTGCAGCAAAAGTGTATCTGATGGAAAGAGTGAATGATGCGGGCTGGTCAGTCTAATGATCAGCTCATCAAGGTCACGCTTAGATTGAAATCTTTATTTAAAATGCTGAGAAATGTATGAGTGACAGTTTAGGTAAACTGTGTAAAAAGTTGGTGTTCAGTATATTTTTGTTGGAGATTTGTATGGAGCGAAGCAAACCAGAGGTAGGTAGAAATGTGTCTTTTTCTCTTTAGAAAGTGAAAATGCAAACCTTTGCGTTGGGCCTAAGTGTTGGAGTCAGCCTATGACAAGCATTGGTTATATTGTTGGTTTTGTCAATCATTTTCTTGCTGTGGTATGACAAGACTTATTTTTAGTTTTTTGGATCTCTGACTGTTACGCATGCTGATATCTTTTTTATGTAGAAAGGCAGTATTGCATTTTTGTCTCACCTCAGGCTACAAAGATGATTTACTTGAATCTTCTTCATCAGAATTGCTCGTGTAACTTGCATAGCACAAGAAAAACTTTAATTTTGCATTTCTTATTTTTTAAAAATGCAGGATGTTTTCTGCAGTTGATTTTGCTGGTCTCCCTCTAGATCTTAGGCTCTGATTTCAGGAGTGATATGCTTGAGGTGTCAGTAAGATTGTCCTGCTTGTCTCCCAGATTTTTCAGTTCTTCCCATGGCATGAGTAATCACAAACCACCTGCTGCGCTTAAGTGATTTGACGTTGGTGAATCAAGAGACAGAGGTCAAGAAGTTGCTTTGTCTTCACAGGAAGCTAATCTATGTTGCTGCAAGTGTTGCAGTTGCTTTCTCAGTTGCTTTCTCAGCTCTTGGCCACTGATTGCAAGGCTCAAAATCACCCCCGAAAGCTTTCCTCACAAAGACATGCGAAAGCTGCCTTTGTAAACCCGGTGATTGCTTCTCATAACAATGTGGCTATTGTTTCTCTGCGCAGATAAGTTGATGAGAATGATTCCTTTGAAGGAGGTAATCAGAAAGTGTTGGTAATTTGAGAGCAGAAACTCTAGACTCATTAAGTGTTGCTTTGGTTTTGCTTTATCTTTAATGTCAATAGTCTGAGGGAGGGGTTCCAACTCTGAGAAAATTTCCCCAAGTTTACAGAATCAGTATTCGACTTTTCAGTATTATAACTCTTAAGTGATGGGACTTCTTACTGTGAAGCAGCTTTTTTTTTTTTCCTCATCACTGGTGAATGGAAAAGGGGAAAATCACCTTTCTGTGGACTTTGACAGATTCTGTGGTGGTGGTTTTTCAATGAAATTCACCTTATAAATGGGCAGAAACTCCAAGATTCTTTGGTAGAATCATTGGATACTGACATTGGTAGAATCATTGGATACTAACAAAGAGGCGTATTTTCTTTTTCATTGATTTAGTGCCTGAAAATTACTGTTTAGGGGCTTATTAGTCTTTATGACCAGGTTATGAACCAAAACACCTCTTCATAGTAGGGCTGAATTCTACCCTTCCACCCACAGAGTTGACTCGATGCTGTTTCTAATAGCAGACATCCCTCTGATGAAGTAGCGTTTGAAGAAGACCGAGTGCCCATTTAGGGAAATAAACCCAGTTTTTTTTAGTGCAGAAAGTGGGAGAGGCTATTACTTCACGGCTGTAGCAGACCTGTTTTGAGATTTGATATTCTCATAGTGCTTCAGGTTAGCTCTTTTCTTTTTACCTGTCTTCATTGAGACTCTCTGTAGTTGAGCTGACCTTTAAAATTTTTCTTTGCTGCTGTGACTCTCACAAAAGAGGTCAGTGACTTGGCAGCACTGCCCTTTTGACCGATCCTTTCTCTCCTCTCCAGGCAGTATAGGTACTTTAAAAAGTCATCCTTTCTTCAGCAGCTTGATGTTATGCGCTTCCTCTTGTGATTCCAATAAAACTAAGTAAAACAGAGGACTGTTTTGGTATGAGGAAATGCTTGTCTGAAAAAGGAAATTAATCTTTGCAATTACTAACTTCAGTATTCTGTCTTATAAGAATAATTCTGCTGTCTGTTGAAGAGCTCTCTGGCCTGGAAATGTAGGGAAATCCTGTAAAAGAAATTTTTTTTGGCTTTTAGTAGTACTTGACATACCAAAACTTCCCACTTCTATTTGGGACTCATTCTGTTACTTGCGTGAATAGCACAGGCTCAGAGGGATCGGATGTGTGCTGGTGTGCAGTAGGGAGATTGGAGCCAAGAAATGGAGGCTGGAAGGAAGAGCAGGAATACGCCCATTGGTAGTAGTAGATTAATCAAAGATTTTTGCTTGAGGAATTGGACAGGCACCTTAGTGTCATTGTCTTTCTCTTCCTCCTAGCAGTCAGTGTTGTAGGAACTTCCTGGGGCTGAAGATAGATCAGCATCATGACAGAAGATAAGTCTTTGTGGTCCTGTTGGCCAGGACCATCCTTGTTCTCATTCTGAATTCGTCTCTATGCCAGTTTCAGGAGAGTTGCCTGGAATTCCCTGGATTGTCTAAAATCATGGTTTTATTAGTTGTCATTGTGATTTGTATATTTTTCTCCCTATCATAACAATTCTTAACATTGTCTCTTTGGATGCTGTGAACATGAGTGTCTTCAAAGACTATTGCTTTGCAATCTCGAGATCTTGTATTGGTGATAGGTGTTGTCTGTCTGCACTTACGTTATTGTCTTCAGTCTCCTCTAAGCATTGTTGAATACGAAAAGTTGTTTCCACACCACGCCAGCCCCCTATAATTTTTGCTAAATTGAAATTTGTCTTTCACAAAATTATTTCTCAAATCCTTGCTTGAACAGGTTCCAGTTCCTTGAATTGGTAGGTTACGTGTCCTCTGTGCTTTTAGTTGTGTAATGGGTGGCATACATTTTACATCTTGGTTTCTTTACTTTACTTGAATGTAGACCGAAGGAGTGATGCAATAGCATGAGTTACAGGGGAAGTGATGACTATATGACTAACTTGTTCCCTCCACCCACCCATGTTATTTTTTTCCTTCTTCCTTCAGTCCCTCTGCCACCAAGAAATTGTCTCTATTTTCAGTGAGCTGTGCTAGAGCGATAGAAGAAGAAAGTAGTGGGGAGAGAATAGAGAACTGTGCTGATCGTGGTAGCGTAGCTAGTTATGCCTGACCGGTGAAAGGGACCATTCACGGACATTGTTACTGCCTTGCATATAGTCAGTGAAGAGGCTGCAGGTAAGTTGGAAGTCTGCCATCTGGTCTGGCACAGTACAACACCGCCAGCCCCCCCACCCTAGCATGGTGGAGTTTTTTAAGTTTGTAACCCAGTTTGCACAACTGAGAGATTCTGACTTACATATGAAAGTGATGCATAATTTAGCAGTTGGTAATGCTACAGCAGTTGTTGTTTTGGGGTTTTTTTTAGCTTTTATTTAAATTCATTGTAGTTTTAGACCTGATGTATAAGAGGTGAAAATCATGACGTGGACTTGCCAGTGCATTAAAACTGCAGGTTCTTTGCTTCACTTGGCAGAGAAGGCAGCAGTAATACAGTAAACATTAACATTTCTTTCAGGGAAAACAAGGGTGCTTTGGGCCTGACAATTAGTAGTGGTTGTAATGTAAGCTCAGCATACATAGACAAATCTGTATTGGCTAATAACTCCTGGGGGATAAAGTGGAAAACTTGAAGTGGATGTCAGGAAAGACAAAGTTTGTGTTCCGTAGCAATTTTGCTTTGGTTCTTGTATGGACATGCTATCACTAAAATAATACTTCCTACGCAGTGGCAGAAGCTTTTCTACCCATAGATGATTATTGTAGGTCATGTTTTATGTGTGATTAGCAAGTGTTACACCGTATGAAAATGCAGTTAACTGTTCCTGTATGTGGAGAAATCAACCCATTGATGGGCAACAGTGTCTTAAAATAGGGTTGGATTGCTGAACCTCACATACTATTTCTAGGTGATTTAAATAACAGTTGTGGTCTATTTTAGGTCTTGGAGGAATAGAGCGTTATTGGCTCTTGTATTTTGGGAGCTTAAGATTTGAGTAGTTTTCCATATGTTCCATGTTTTGTATGGTTAGCAGATGCTAAGGACGTTAAGTCTCTGATTTGTGAGAGTAGTCACAGATACGCAACAAACAAGGTGTGACAGACGTTTGTTTTGAGTTTCTTCTAAAGACTCTTAAAAAATAAAAGTATTTTCATTTTCTGCCAGTTCTAGTATGTCTTTAGTTTTGTACACAAACTGTATTCTGGAGTGTTTCCAGTTATCCTTTTCCTAAGCTGAAAACAGGTAATGGAAAGACTTAATCTGAAACAAAATTAGACCATATCTTCCTCTTTCTTTTTTTCCAATTATTAATCACAAAGTGTTTTTTAATAAGTCAACAATAAAAGAAAACTATGCATATCTATCATCTTGAAGCATTACTTTGGCTTCCAATTTTGTTGCCATAAGAAGTGTGAGCCGTCCAGTTTTCAGATGTTCTTGAAATACATGCAAAATGACTCTTCACTTGCCAGATTTTTGGAGGCTTTCAAAACATCCTCTGAGATAAACATATCAGTTTATGAATTATAAACAATACTTATGTATTTTGGTAACCAAATGTGCTTGGCTATTCATCATGAAGTTTATACATGATAGTAAAACAATTTTTGTCATATGATGCACTAGAACCCAAAGATTACTAATACACTCTCCCCAATGTTTGCAAAACTAGCATCTAATATTTTTTTTCCCCGTTATACTTGTGAAATCTACAAAGGAAGTGATGGGAAAGGATTTTTTTTTTTTTTTTTAAGAATTTTGAATTTGAATCCAAGGGAGACATTCTAAAAGTTTAAAATACATGCATGGAATGGTAGCTTTTAATAATTGGGGTATGTACATTTAAAATAGGTGAAAGGGAAATGAGAACCTAAACATTTTCCTTGTATTGGTAAATCTTGATTCTCCGATGAGTGAATACAGTTTTTCATAGCCATGAATTTAAAATTTACCCTGTAACTTCTTTCCACATAGAAGGACACTAATTAAAGTGTAGCAGGAACTATAAAACATGTAAGAATATGTTTATCTTCTGAGATTGCCTGTCAATTTTGCCTCACACTGATGAATAAGCTTAAAAATTCCCTCTCTGGAAGGAACAGGAAGCTGGACAGTATGATTCATGTCTTGTTTGACACAGCTGGCTGGCAAAGCTCGTATCAACTCAGAAATTGCAGTTAGGGTATTTTTTGTTACCTTAAATATGAACACAAAAGGCATTGTCTATGCCTGAATTCTGTTCTTTCTGGTTGTTCTGTGATGTTGGAGTCTTTTGTGGACAGGCAATTGAATGACTTAAACTCTGCTATGCCAAATGCATTTATCTGCAGTTAAAACTGCTTCTCCAGAAACTTTCCTGGTAGCCCCTTGCGTGTGGCAGTAGTGAGATGACTTGTCTCCAGCAGAGTCACACTACATCAGTTAAAATTTGCCTGTAGTGTGCTTGTCCTTTCTTCGATTGTGGTGTTCTGGAGATACCAAACACTTGATAGTTTCTGTTCCCCAGCTGTTCTTCTGAGATGAAGGCACACAGTTCAAGGTTCATCAGCCTTTGCCTTCCAGTTTCAGTAGACTCTTGCCTATTACAAGAAAGAGAATGTTAGCTGGTGGCAGTGGTAGTCATCTGAGCTCGTACCCTGTTAAAATGGTTAGACTTCTGTGTGTGTATGTACATGTGCCGTTTTGATTAGTAATGCTAACAGCAGAGCAGCTGCTGTGGCTGATGGAAGCTGTCTGCAGTCCGGGGACCTTTCTTGTCCTTTTAGCTTCTCCTCCTGCGTCTTTATACATGTTGAAGTCTGTGATAGAGAATTCTAATCATCAGTTGTAAAACAGTTTGAATGGGTGCTGTGTAAATAACCACATTTTAAAATAAATCTCACTGCTTTCATGTCGGCTTCACAGCATGTTAGAAAAATACTTGTGTTTATGGTAGGATTTATTGAGGAAAAAATTATATCATTGATACAGACAAGCTAAGAAAACGGTTGTTGCTCAGAGATTGGAACTCATACCAGATTCATCTGCAAGAGACAAAATACCATAGGTCAATGACCAAGTAAATCTAGGCAATGTACCTCTCGGAAGAAGCAGTCTTGGACCAAATCACTAGACCTGGGTTGAGAAAGGAGAATTCTTGCCTTGTAAAGTTACCAAATTTTTTCAAAAGCACTGCAGGGAGTTATATGTTTTGGTGGCAGTTTCTAGTGAAGATATTACTCCACAAGTTGTGATTAATTAATGGAGCTTTTAAGACAGCCAGTTTCTTTGTAGATATACCAGTCCACTTAAAACCAAGACAAATTCTTTTACTTTTTCTGCAGCATCTAATTAAATTAAAGAAATACTACATCTGTAGGAAATTAGCAACAGATTACTTGTTTGTCCTTACTTCAGATTGCCAAAAATCAAATTTGGAACAGATGACAAAAATTAAGAACACAGCAGCCAATTGTGGAACATTAAACTTAAAAGAGGAGAAAAGAATTTATGTGGTTTCCTTCAGTTGCATATACTTCTGACTTATAGGATGAAAACTGGGGTTTGTGAGGTTTGTAAAGGAGTTTGAACCCAAAAAATGAGACTTCATGTTCTGAAGAAACAACTGTGAACTGGCCTTTTAGTTGTCAGTTCTACACATGCTGGTTAGTGTTTAGTCTGTTACAGTATAATAAAAGTTGTCTGCAAATACAAAGAAAAGTCTTAATTTTTAGTTAACCAAATTTACGGCCTTGGTTAGTTTCCTGTGTTGGATATTTATTAGTCTCATGTTTGTAAAAGTTATTCAGTATTTTAGACCAGCCACATCAGTGGTTTGCTTTATGAATGCAGGTTTGATTTTTTTCATATGGTTTATCTGCTTTTAACCAGAAGGGTGAATTTGTGACTTTTAACTGCCCAGCTGTGTATACCCTTTTTCTTCTAGTGATTGATCTTTGGATGATTTGATGTCTGTGGTCTTTTTTTTTGAGGACTGATTCATAGTTTAGTAGTCAACAGACATATAAGCAAATGTTACTTGAATAAGAGTTAGTACTTAGGGTAAAAAGCAGCAGATTCAAACAAAGCCAATTAAAGCTATGTGTACTTTTATTCCTTAAGTTTCTTGGCTGCTTTGTCTTGTTTTCTGTGCTGCAGGTAGAGCCCTTCACAGGATGAAGTATCTGATAGTCTTTCTCTGATGCAATTATGCATGAATTAATCTTAACTAAAGTTTGGGGAGTTTTTTCCCCTTCATTCTTTCAGTCTTCCACTTAATGCATCTCTTTTTAGATCTATCAGACAACCATTTTCCATGAAATTATACTCCAGCTTATTTTTTTTCCTGTTTTTTTTCTTTTTTGAAAACTCTGCTGCTTGATACCTCCTCCCTCCAAACAAACTTTGTCTGGGATTTCATATTTGAGTTATGCTAATTTAGGTCCATGCTACTGCTGAATTGGGCAGTCTTGCCCCATGTTGTATCGGCACTAGTGATCTGTGCAGCTGCCTAGTGATTTGAATCAGCTTGTGTTCTCCCTGAAAAATAATCCTTCTGAATTAGTTGTTCATTGATCCACTGGACCACATGGTTAAAATTACTGCTGTCCAAGCAGTAGATGTGAGAGCACATGGTTGGGGGAAGGTCAGGACTGCCTCTTTGTTGTGGCAGCTGAGTCTTAAATTTCTTAAAACCAGTAGTGAAACTAAGCTTCAACTGAAATGTTTACTAGCTTGTGTAATTATTTCTGTCCTGCTGTGTCCCAAGGAACTTGTGTTCGACAGGGAACTGTCACAACCTGACCTGGGAGGTGTATGGACTAGCAAATAGTGCACCTCATACACATGGTGCAGTAGTTTCTTAATTTGAAACGTCCACAGACATGTTTCTTAAATTGCAGTGAATTTTGATAGGTTTAGACTTTTAACTCCCAGAACTGGGTTCCCTAATAGTTAAGAAATACTTACTCTAAATTAGTGTATATATATTTACTGTTTTTAGTCCTGATTGGTTGGTTGCCTTTTTTTTTTAAAGTTACAAAGTTGAACATTTAGAGTTAGGAAATTCCAGTTGCCTGCAGTGAAATGGAGTTGCACAAGTTCCAGGAGGAGGATTGGCCACTTGAGAGCACAGAGTAATAGCTCCAGATTCTCGCTTCCCGTGTCTGGCTCCAATATGCTGTGCAGCAGCCAGGCATTGCAATTTCAAGAAGGCTGCTGTACTGTCCCACCATGGACCCAAGCGTTCTCAAACTTGGCCAACCTTTTGTTCAAGGTTAGTAGTGTGCAGTTGAAGGGCTGGGCAGTGCTCTGTGAGAGGATGCAGCCTTGAGGTTTTTTTAATTGTGATGTTTCAGACTTCACTGAGACTTTATGGACTACAACTCCAATTCTAAAAGCTTATGCCCAGACAAATCTGGGTAACTTCCCATGGGATAGCACAAAGCAAGTCTTTGAGGATACCACTGCCAATAATCTGTTTCATGGTTGGATGTGCAGAGATCTTTAAAAACACCTGTGTTTTAAATGAGGTGCACCTTCTCTTCCTCTCTTGGAAATACTTCATCTAATGTGAATGACTAGTAACCATCCTATAACAGTAACCAATCATGGAAAATTTCTGCCTGAGTGGTTGTAGCTTGGCAAAATTTTTATAAGCAATTGAAAGCACATCTTGTATGTGGAAGTGTCAGGCAACTCCATTATCTAATGCTGCTGCTTCCGTTTCTAAGTGTATATTTTCCTTTTCTGAAGTTTTGATAAGAATAACTGTAACCGCTTTTGCATCTGTCAAACCTGAACTGTGTAACTCAGTTACCAAAATTAACGTGCCTGAAACAAATACTTCTGTACCTTTTGAAGGAGAAGGAGCAAGCATTGGATGACACTTAGGCACTCTGCTTTTTAGTAGCATAATATTCAATTTTTGATCCCTTAACTTCACACAAAGAAGCTTGTCACTACTATGAACATTTTGTCCTAAGCCACAGGAAGTCCTTTTTTTTATTCCTTCTCCTGCTGAAGACTATGGAACTACAGAAATGCTTCCTCTTCGTTTCTTTTTAAGTGAACTACAGTATGAGGGCGCTCAGAGATCTAAAATAGTATAACCAACTAGAAATAAGAAAAATCTCTACTAAATGGATATTCTTCTTATATGTACTGAGTAATGGTCACCAGAGTGTATTTTGTTATTTACTGGTGTGGAGGAACTGACATGGGAAGTAGATAAACTTGCATAAAGTGAATGTATGGTTTTTTCTGTTTGTAGCATTTAGAGTATTTAACTCTCGGTTGTTGTCTTGGTGAGCAAGCGGGTGTGCAAAGAGACTGTTTCCTGGGTTTATTTTCTCATTGGTTTCAACACAGGTAGAAAAAGTGTGGTGTGTGTGCCTGCAGATGTTTTACTGCAGTGCTTTTATCTGAGATTGATTGTATCCCCGCTTACTGTGGTTGAAAACATACTTGTATCCTATCATCTTCTCCCTTGCCATAGGAGAGAGCCTGAATCTCCTCTTGTCTTCAAGACATTGATCATTTGTGCCTAAGAAATTTGGATGAGGGACACTGCAACTTCTTAATCTAGTTTTGTTTCCTTTGCTTAAATGTGATCACTGCTTGCTTATTCCTTCTTTTGAGCAGTAATAAACCCTTTCTCCTCTCTTCCTTTCCCCTCTTTCCCTTTTGCATCCTTCCCTGTCCATTTTCCTATGTTTTTACTGTTTCTGTGGGACATTCCATGAATCAGTCCAAGCATCCCATTTAACTTTCCAGAAGAGGAAGCTGAATTGACTCCTGTAAGTTATTATGACATGTTTATATGGCTTCTGTTTATGTCAATAGTTGCATCAATTTGCCTGTGACAAAAAAATCACATCACGGACTTGAGTTTAATTCATTAGTATCCCAACAATGCGATAAGGTAACATGTGTATCATTACAGTCAAACTTCTTAGTCTTAAGCTGATCATTGCCTATTTTCTAGTTATTAATTGAGCAAGGCTACTTAAAATACACTTAACGTTTTTTCTTTTGCTCTTGGCAGTCATAGAATCAAAGAATAGAATAGAATCGTAGAATCATTTAGTTTGGAAAAGACCATTTGATCATTGAGCCCAACTGTTAACCTAACATTACCGAGTCCACCACTAAACCATGTCCCCAAGCGCCATATCTACATAATTTTAAATACCTCCAGGGATGGTGACTCAGCCGCTTCCTTGGGCAACCTGTTCTAATTCTTGATACTCCTTTCAGTGAAGAAATTTTTCCTGATATCCAATCTAAACCTCCGCTGGTGCAACATGAGGCCATTTCCTCTTGTCCAATCACATGTTACTTGGGAAAGGAGACCACCACTCTTGGTTGTAGACTTGCTACAACCTCCTTTCAGATAGTTCTAGAGAGTGATAAGGTGTCCCCTCAGCCTCCTTTTCTCCAGAGTAAAAAAAAACCCATTGCAAAGGAAAGCAGAAAATTGATTATTTTTTTTTTGTAATGAGGTGTTCATCATTCTATATTGTGTGCTCTTACTCATTCCATATGAATACATCATCTCAAAGAGTTTGCAAAGAAAAATTTCGGTTCTTCTTTCGCATCTTTGTCCTCCTTTGGGACAAAATTACAAAAATTATGTTTAAACTGTGTTTAATTTTTGAGTTCTCTTTTGAAAGTAATGGATTCTAGTTCTTTAAGTTGGAGTCTGAAGAATTCAACGTACTGATGTAATGGAAATGCAAGCTATAGTAGTTATCTTTTCAACAAAGTGTTGCAAGCGTATAGCTCTCTGTTGGATACTGCTTACTCAGTTTCCCTCGTTTTAGTTTGTTGCTTAGGGACAGAAGGAGGCTTTTAAAAAAGATTTATGTAGTGTTTCTCAACTGTCATATTAAATCCAAAACAGTGGCACAAGAGTGCCACCAGCTGGTTTAATTAGATGTGTGTGTTAATGTTAATTTTTTAGTCTTGAATGAAACATGGCAAGATATTTATGTACACAAGTCCTCAGTGTCTTCTCATTGCGGATTTTTTTGATGTACTGAGGTAAGTTATTCTGTTGTACTCACCTTGAGTGAATGATGTCTTTGAACCTACAGATGATATTTATCCAGAAAGGAGTTTTTCTGTTTAACGTATTTAAGGCATTAGAACAAGAAGATACAATACCTTATAATATTTCCAGATCATCTTTTTGTCTTATGCTTCCCACCCTGTTTTTGTTCATTATTTGGAAATTAACAGTGTAAAGAACATATTTGGCACCTTTCATACTATATTGTAGTGTTTTTAAACCTTGCATGTGTGAATTCTGAGCCCTTAACTTAAAATTAGAGGAATTTGATACTACTCTGTCTCTTGGTGATGAGATTGAATCTTTCTAAATTTGTACGACTTCTGTACTAAGTGATAATCAGGTGTGTAACAAGAAAATGAGTCAGTGTTCAGTATCAACATGATTGTCCACATTTTGCAAAAACGTGCAAGTGGAATTGAAGAAATGAGGTAGTGAGGCAATGTATATAGCGTGTTACCTGTGAACTGCTGGCCTGTGGCAGCTGCACAATGGGCTACACAGCCTGCATCCTTCAGAACCTGGCTTAGGCCACGCAGGTTATCACCTCTTCTAAAAGGATCTGTGCTTCTTAAAATCCACCCATCAGCTACTGTCTGCAAAAAAAAATTATAAAATGCTCAGTAATTCAGTGTTAGTTTAGAATTTTTTTTTTTTTTTGAAACAGACGTTCATCCCAGGACCTCAGAACCTCAAAAATTGAAGCAACCCACTGAACTTTTCATAAAGGAGCTAACAAGGATAATAGGGGAGAAAATCTTCAGCTTTTGGCCCTGTAGAGGATTACTTGTCTTTCAATGTAGTGCAGCCATTATATTCTGAAAATCTGAAAGGGATTTTGATTTTCCTGGTAGTCCATCTGTTCTGTCATGTTTAGCAAACGTGTTTTGTAAGTGTAGTGTTGGTGATGGATTTAAAAAAGTTTCAGCATTGAAAAAACTTTCTGACATAAACAGCTACTTTGTATTTAAGAGGAGTATGGTGTTGAGTTCTCTGAAAACACTGTGAAATGCAGTATTCAACAGTTGATCCGTGAACTTCTGGTATTTAGGCCTCAAGACAATAGATGTTGCATTCCTGTCTTCAAAGAAAATATATAGGAAATCTTTGAAGTCCAAAACATAATTTGGAACAAGACAATATTCCATGTTTTTATAAACATGCGTCTAGCTGTCTTTGCTGAATGAACTACACATTAAAACTATTTAAATTTTTTTTTGTCTTAACAGCATCTAGAACTTTTAAATGTTAACGTTAATTTGACTCAAATCTAGTTTTTTATGTTGTGGTTATCCATACCAGTTAGTTTGTTACAGAGACATTAGTAGACTTATTTATATGCTTTTTTGTTAGTTCTGATACTTTTGATCATCATACACCATTTTTTTAACGTAAAAATGTTTCTGGACTTCATACTTCTGTGGATGGTTGTTTTGTCATCCCTTGAGAAAGGTATACATTTTATTTTATAGAATGTTAATGTTCTAATCAGCTGTTTTGGTTTAGCCTAGATAAATGCCTAGGAATGGGGTTGTGGTCAGTTTATCACACGATGCTGATCCTTCCTGCTCGGGAGGGGACTCCTCATAGTCTTCCCTGCTCTAGACGTGAAGTTCCTCCCACGTCACACGGTTCTCCACAAACCTCTCCTATGTGAGTCCTTCCCATGGAGAACAGTCTTTCACAAACTGCTCCAGGGTGGGTCCCCCACAGGGTCACAAGCCCTGCCAGCAAACCAGCTCCAGTGTGGGCTCCTCTCCCCATGGGTCCATAGGTCCTGCCAGGAGCCTGCTCCAGCACGGGCTCCCCACAGGGTCACAACCTCCTTTGGGCATTCCCCTGATCTGGCGTGGGGTCTTCCACGGGCGGCAGGTGGATATCTGCTCCACTGTGGACTTTCATGGGCTGCAGGGGCACAGCCTGCCTCATCATGGTCATCTTCATGAGCTGCAGGGGAAAAATCCCTGCTCCGGCGCCTGGCGCACCTCCTCCCCCCCTCCTTCATCGACCTAGGTGTCTGCAGAGTTGTTTCTCTCACATAGTCTCACTTCTCTCTTTCGACTGCTGTTTCACCGCAGGTTTCTCCCCTTCTTAAATATGTTATCACAGTGGTGCTACCACTGTTGCTGATTGCCTTGGCGAGCAGCGGGTCCATCTAAGAGCTGGCTGGCATTGGCTGTGTCAGACATGGGGAAAGCTTCTTGCAGCTTCTCACAGAAGCCACCCCTGTATTACCCCCGCTACCAAAACCTTGTCACACAAACCCACAGCCTCAGCGTATCTTTTTTTAGTATTTTGAGGATTTTTTAATTACTATTAATTTTAACATCCATAGTTTTCAGTGTGACTTAGAATAATTGCTACTGGGAGTTATGATAGAAAGCGGTCCAAAACAATCATCATTGCATTGGGAGGGGTGTGCAGGATGGGGCATACTACTTTGTGTAATTGGAATTGGATTTGTGTCCTAAGTGAACCGAAGATAATGCACCTGAGGAGAGAGGACTTTGTTGCCATGAGTTCTCTTTGTTGTGATGGGAGCAGGTGGAAGAACAGATACTTTTCGTGGTGGAAGACTAGAAGTGTCTGCCTAGAAGTAGTTAATGTGTTGGTTTTGTTTTCTAGATTTCATTGGTTTATTTTTAATCTGGGAAAATACTTGGGACAGAAAAGTAGGAAAAGTAGGTTAATTTATTTGGAAAGATCAGGCATTTATATTGTCAGAGCTTTGATATATATTTGAACTCCAGAAGTAAAGAGGAAGAGTGGGCTGTTTAGATCCTCTGTGTGGTCCAACATGATCATAGTTTCTTAAGAAAAAAATAACAGTATTTATTTTGCCCTGTACAATGGAATATTCCTAGGAGCCTGTATTAAAGGGCAGCATCTGTTCACCTCAAAGCTTTGTGTTTGAGCTGAAGTCTTTCCTTTGAAATAGGTTAAATGTTTTAGACCTGTGGACTGTGAAAGAGTAACACGTTGTTCTAAAGTGAAACTGGTTTTCTTTCTCTAATGGTTTGTGCAGGTCAAATATTTTAAAAATGTTATGTGCAAGTAGTTGTTGTTTAGCCAAGCTAGAATTACTAGAACTTGGGCTTTCCTGTTGCTTTGCTGCTGCTGCTCATTCTAACTTCTGGGTACCTGCAGTACTGCAGAACGTGTTACGCAGTAGGAAGGAGCCATGCACAAAAGGTGTCTGGCAAAGACCTGTTGACTTCCTGTTTCTAGACATGTCTCCTCAGCTCAAATTCACATAGGCAGTTGTCATCATACTGTTATTTCACATTTTAATGGCCAACACCTGTTGCAACAAAATACCATTGTTCCTGATTTCCAGAAGACGAGTCCTGTGGTTATCTGTTTCTACGTTTTGCTACAGGTCTGGAAAGCACTATTAGCAAAGTCCACAGTGGTTATTACTTTGTAACAAATGTATGGCACTCCCATTTCTGGATAGCATAAAAGTTCTTTAGTGGAGAAAAGTTCCACTGTACTTAAATGCAAGATGGCAACAGCCAAAATGACCAATGATAGGAAGAAGGTTAAACGATTTGCCTTGAACTCCTTTGTAGGAGAAATATGCTCCAGCAAACAGTATTTCCTTTAAGGAGATATTCAGTATCCCCTCTTTATCCTGATGCTATTGTTGACTGATAGGCCTAGGAGGGAGGGTGGCTAAACCCTAAGGAAGGCGCTACACATGTACATTGTAGTGTTGTTTCTCTGCAGTGCTCCATTCACCAAGAAAAAGGGATCTATATTAATTGGAATTCATGTTTTCTGACAAGAACTCTGTCAAGAAACTCTTTAAAAGAATTTCCTTGAAATTGTCTTTGGATTTTTACGTGTATTTTTGAGCATTACATTGAGCCAACCAATTTATTCCAGAAGTTCTGTAGTAATGCATTGTAATGACACTATTCTAGAATGGCTTGGTGTGAAGTTAGAGCTTCTGTGTAGGAAAGGATGCAGTTCAGAGTAAAAATGCATGTAACAGAAATCATAAAAAGACATGATCAGTGAGCCTTCATGTCAGGCAAGGCGGTATTATTCACCACCAATGTTGACATAGCATCAGGCTTGCTCAGGCTGAGTAAATGAACTGTTCTTTAAATGGCAGCATTTCTTGAGTATCATTGAAGTTCCTGGAAATCCTGTGTATGTAGAAAAAGCGGAATGTGCTAGTTCATCAGTCCCAAATGATATGATTATGTATGTCTGGAAGTCTAATCTGAGAATTCCATATGACTGGAAGCAATGCACGAGACCCTTTATTTATACCAAGTCCTGCATTACAGAGCTCTCATCAGTGTGTGCTTGAGGTGTGAAAAATTTGTCACTAGGCAGCACTGCTGTGCTTCTAAAATTTATGGTGTAGACACAGACGGTAATTCATCTGCAGGCAGAAAAATCTTCATTCAGTCTGTAGCATAACCGGCGTCTGTATTAGTGGCCAAGTACCAGGTGGAGCTTGAGATGGAGCCTAGGTTTTACTTCAGATGCTGTGTGGAGTCTTTTCTGAGCTGTAACTTCTAAGGCCGGATTAAGATGCTTAGTTACTTATCCCAGCATGTGGCAGTCACATCAAGTAAACTCCCCCTGCAGGAACTGTATTCACCAAACTACTTGGTATTGCCTTGCATGAAGTTGTAGACATGGCCTCTTCATTTGTTTCAGGAGACTGTACCTTGTTGTGGCTCTGAAAAGATGGAGATTCTGTGCTGCTAATTATTAAACAAGAGTATAGTAGGCTGCTTGGTTGTCATGCCTTGTTCTATATAGCGTTGGACCGACACAAATAAGGCTGAGACAGATGCAGCCACATGGGACAAAATTTGCAGTACAGTGCTGGTGCACAGGAGATATACTTCACGCTCCTGTGAAGGGCTACAGTATTAGCCTAATTTCCATAGCAGACTTGTGACATTGTGGTTCTGCAAATTCCTGTGGGTTGATGGCTTTGTTGTTCCTCTGTATCAGGTGCTGGAGAAGACAATCACGCTGTTAACTGTCATTAACTGATTTTTGCCTTTTGAGCAGTCCTTCTCTACTGGTTGTTACTGATTTTGCTTCCTCTTTTTAAACAGATAAAAAAATATTTTCTGCTAATTTCTCTTATAAAAGAAATATGGGCATTTGTTTCTAACTTCTTGGATTATATAATTTGGACTGTGCAAGAGAGACTGAAGTTCTTTCGGAAAAAAAAAAAAGAAAAAAATTGTCAGTTAAGTTTGAATTATTATTATGGTAACATCTTTTTTTCTTTAACTATGGAAGCAGCAGCCAGTGTAGAAAGCATGAAACCAGTTCCTTGTCTCCAGGATGACCAGTTTTTAGTGGCTTTATATTTGCTTGAGGGAAGTAGAGTGTTCAGTTTTTTAGAAGACTGGACAGCATTTTGAAAAGCATTGTAAGTGCATGTTTTCTTATTTTTGTAGTTCTAAATATCTTTAAAAATAAGTTGTCTCTTGCAGAAAAGAAACGAGTAGCAGGTAAGCAAAATTTTTCTTAATTCTATTAGGTGACATTTTGTACAGGAGAAGATTAAAACAGCGTCCTCTATTAGCACAACTGCTTTTATACTAGTGTGCTAGACTTGTAGTATTTGGGCATGTTAATGTTTTTTTGTGGGAGGGAAATAAAGTGGAGACGTAGGGGTTTTTTTCCTTAAACTCTACTTTATCTTCTGTAATCAAGACGCTATAAAATTACTATACTGACTTCTTTTGACTTATGTTCTTTCTCTTTCTTTCTGCACAAGCACTCCTATTTGGACAGGGAAACCTCCCTCCTTCTGAGAAACATTGCAGGAAAGCCTTCTCATTTGCTGACCAAGGTGATGCTTCTTCTTTCCACCTGTATGTGACTATTTCTATGTAGAAAGAATGATTTTGGTGTGTGCTATGCTCCTCCCACCCCTGCCCTTTCCAGGAACTAGTGCGTTTAGTTACGTGATTTTCGTGATTGTCCGAGGTGCTTTTAAAGGCTGAATTTTATTGTTTGTTTCTGCAGATTTATCAGTGTTCAAGTTCTTGGCAAATACTTAATGACCATGTCAGCAGGTAAACTACCTTAGCTGAAAAGGAAATGTACTGAGCTAGAAGTTCTTTTGTTCCTATTCCCATTCACTAGTTTAAAAAAATAAAAAAGATCACAACTGTGGAAAATGTGGGAGTATTCAGTACTGGTAAAAGGCAGTAGTATCCTTAAAATAAGTTCACTTGCTGTATTGAAGATAAACTGTAGTAAGTAATAGGGGTTTTTTTTTTTAACATTTTGAATGCTGTCTCGATATAATGTGGGGAGAATATCTTGGTAAGATAGTGGTCTAATGAGCCAGGTATGTACAAATCCTGACTGTAAATTAATTTTCTTTACAGGAAAGAGGTCAGTAATGTACTAAGAGAGCTCAAATTGCCGTTCGCTTTCTCTGGTTCAGTTTAAGAATTACATTTTCTATATGTATTTCCTTTTGAAGTTAGCGTAGGAGGGATGCAGCAAGCTGTACTTCTCATTGATGAAAAAAACAAGCTGGGATGGAGAACATACAGCTTCACGTTGTTGAGAAAACTTTGAATGTTCAGTAGCTGAGGTGTCAGATACGTCTGATGCTACTACATACTGCAAACCACTCCTTGGGTTGTTTTTCTAAAATAGACACTCCAGAGGAGTAACCTTAGTTAAGCCTGAAGTGACAAAATATACCTTGACTTCAAAACAATAAGGGTAAAGTTTGCTGGGCATAAGTAGTCTGTCTTCCAGTAAAAGCGTAGAACTATTTTACTGCTGCTTCTTAAATACCTGAACATTCTTTTCAAAATGCTCAGCATGCATCTTGACAATAAATTTTCAGGCTGTCTTCTAGAGGACTATAAACAGCCCAAACCAAGTAATTCTCTGCTCTTGTGATTATTTTGCTTAAAATTTAACTCCATACCTGTTTCCCTTCCCCCCTCATCAGCTCTTTGCTCCCACACCCCCAACAAAGCAAACAGCCACCAAACCAGCAAACCTTGATTGATTGCAAATAGATTAACAACGGCTGTGGCACAAACAGAAACCATAATTTTCTTTCATCTCCATGTGTTTTCGTATCCTCTCTTCTGGTCATTTATATACAGGATGAGTGTTGGTTAGCATATGGAACTTCAATTAAAAAAAATGCATAAAATATGAAGCCCATTGTGTCATATGACCACGGACTACCTCATATCAGTGATTCTAATAAGCCCCTGAAGTTAAATGTTTGGATTTAGGTATCTTTGTCTTGGCGTATTAGACTTCGTAGCCCTTTGAATCAGGTGCCTGTGGTGAGATTGCTGATGTTCTGCGCGTAATGTTTGCCGTTAGCTCAGTTTAGGACTGTCTCAGTCCGGCTGTGCCCTCTGCTTCTGACTACTGAGCACACAGTCCTGACGTGGATACTTACTGGTTCTCTTCTGACCTCCTGCAGAGAGAAATATCTTTAGTAAAATGATGAAATGGAAGTCACTTTGCTGCTTAGATCTCTTCAGCTTGCTGTAACATTAGATAAGCCCCAATATGAGAGAAGCGGTCCCAATCAATGGGGCTTTTCCTTGCAATTGCAGCAAGGCGTTAGATCAGTTAGCTGTAGGATCTTGTTGCAGCTCCAAGCTGGTGTGTCAACTGTTTCTTACTGTCTTATTGTTTCTTGTGTTCTTCCCCTTCTTTGGTCTGTGTACCTCTTATATTGAGATTGGAGACACTTTGGAGGGATGGTAAGACCATTTTTGTCCTCTGGTAATAGAACTAATTGTAAAAATTCTAGTCATGGACTAGATTCCTTTTGCATTGCAGCCATGCACAAACACAGTTCCTGTCACAGTGTAGGGCAGATCTCAGCACAGAAAATGGTCTATACATTGTGGTAGTCTCTTCATTTTTAAACGTAGTTCTATGTGTTATTGTTCACACAGCATTCAAACCCTTTTTTTGAAAACAGAAAGAAGTGAAAGCATATCAGTGAAGTTACTGGATATTGAAAATAAAGCAATGCATCTTTATTGTCAGTCTGCAAGCTTGTTTCCCTATAGAGTTGGAATTAAGCAATCAAATGAATACTGAAAACTAAGCTTATGGCTGTGAAATACAGAGCACATGCAAATAATTTTGAGTGAATATTTAAATAGGGCTCAAATATATCCCAGTTTAGGACATGAAAATAGGAAATCGAAATGTAATGTGCTGGATTTTGAAGTTATCATTTCTTCTACCATTCAGATGCATGTGAAGCTGAAACTATATTCAGGAAGCCAGATGACAGTGATTTAATGATGTGATGCTTCAGATATGTATGTCAGCATCTGGAGAAAAGGAATTGTGTTCTGCCTTCTCTTTCCAAATATCTAGTATTTCATTCTTGTTTTGTTGTTGACCTGAATGGCAAATACTCTGCTTATGAATGTTAATTCCCCTGTTTTGTAGATTTTAGTTACTACACTCTGTAATCCCTTCAGACATTTGGATAAATCAGTTGTGAAGTTGGTTTCGTGCATCTTAGGTCAGTCTGATTCAGATGTGCTCATTCTTGAATGAAACATCTGTCTGAGTTTTTTTTTTAATGCAGTTTAATGCAGCAATTAATTTCTAATCTGCAAAGGATGTAAGCACAATCCTAAAACTCCAACATCTTGAAGCCAGTTTTTGAGGAAGTTGTGATGGCCACACCTGGAAAGCATAAAAAGCATGTAGGTGGTTAGTAGCAGGGTTTTGTGCAGTGCTGAAAATAATTATGTGAAATTTTTATTCAGCAAGCTGCTTTGTACTAGTCTGCTGTGGTTGTGACGTTCCTGTGTAGTTTTAACTTCACCTTTGTCTTGAAAGGAATTATAATAAACTCCTGTGGATACTTTGTTAGACAAGCAGCCTGTGTTCTCAAATCTGTGATTCTACCCTGTTCCGCATACCAGGCAAGCTTTTTGTCCACCTAAAACTCCTTACCAATCAGTCCTAGTGCCTAATCGGTTATGTTGTATTCTTCTTTCCACCATTTAAACTTCCTTACCGTGGTTTCTAAGGCCCGTTCTTCCTCCTGGTTTGTTTTCCCCTCTCCCATTTCTTGCTGCTTCTTGGTCCCAGATCTAGTACGATGTCTCCTATAACTCTTTGCCTTAGGTGGTCCCAGTGAGAAGCCTGGCCTAGAGCTTTTAGAAGACTGGTCCTATTCACAAAGCAACAGGAAGATAATCTAGTGCAGATGGATGTTTCAGAGGATAAAGTGCCAGTGAAATTCCTTGCATATGTGTTTTGGTTTTTTTCTTCATCGCTACTAGCTTTGTCAAATCTAGTTCGAATATTCTTTCAGGGGGGCGCAGCATAATGTATGTCACGTTGAATAAGACTCCATTCTGCCGTACCTTAAAGCATACCTTCAAAAAGGCATGAAGTCTAATTGAAGGCCATTAACCAATGGTGCATCCCAGAGGTCAATACTGGGTCCAGTATTTTTCAACATCTTCATTAATAATCTGGATGGTGGGGCAAACACTAACCAGAATTTCTGGCTCAAGATTGGACTAATTCCCCTGCCTCTGGCCCACACCAAAAACTACTTCGCAGCACTGATCTTTTTGTTCCAGTTTGCCTTTGGCTGCCCAATTGCTGTGTCACTCCAGTGGTCCCTCTAGGAGCTCTCTTTCACTCAGCGCTAACCCTCAAAGCCAAGCTGTTGATGTATGGGTTGGATAAGCAGTGAGGTGGACTGAAAACTGGCGGAATGAGTGGGCCCAGAGGGTGGTGATCAGTGGCACGAAGTCTATTTGGAGGGCAGTAACTAGTGGTGTACCCCAGGGGTCAATACTGGCTCCAGTCTGATCTTGTTAAAGTTGTGCAGTGGTTCTCTCTGCCAGGTTTGTCTGTGAAAATTTCTTTGCATCACACTTGCAGCATTAAGGCTTTGCCAAATAGTATATGTTGCTGTAGTATGTCCCAAGATCATTGGAGAGAGTATGGAAGGTTTAAGAACTGGGTAATTTTGATCAAGCACAAGGGAGGTTCTGGAGAGATTCACAGACGGCATTAAGCATTCAAGTTCATAAGCAACTGCCATCTAGCTCTTGGCCTTCCTTCTTTGCTCTAATAGACTTGGGGGGGGAAATACTTCTTCTGTAGGAACTTGTGGCAGGGGCCAGTGTGACTTTGAGATGCATTTAAAATATAACTGCTGCTTTCCAACTTCCATTCAGAAGCCGTCTTCTGTGTTGGAGTTAGGCTTCTAATACCAAAAGCTTGTGAATGGCACACAGAAGTAGAACAAAGGAAAAATACAGCACTACCCCAGTGTAACGTCATTGTAATATTTAAAAATTTTTCAGGTGAATAATTCTCAGACACAACACCCCAAACAATACTACTGCTTTACATGCATTTCCATATTTATTAACATAATACTGTATGGTGACAAGAAGTCATGAATGTGCCAGAGGTATAGAAAACTCTGTACTGGGAGGGAAGAAGGAGGAAATATGAGATGAATCTATATGAGGAAGGATGGACCACTCACCAGGAAAGTGGCTGCTATACGTTCACATTTAGTGAGCCTTGAAAGGGAGTGATGTCTTGTTTCCTTTCCTGCTTTACTCACATATAGTCTGCATTATTGTGAGAAGAAATGCTCTAAAACGTATGCTTTGAGAGTGGTCATGAACTAGTACTGTGAACACAAGTTCACTGTTTGCAAATGGGCTGTGCCACCATTGCCACACGTTGTTTTTTAGGGTTGGGGTGTTATGCCTGTTTTAAAGAGTTTGTCAAGAAATACAGAAGAACTGCCGTTAATATTCACTCACTCAGCTTTCCCCTTCCAGTGCTAATCGCATACACATTTGTTCAAGTGTTCCTTTTTTTTAATATAGTAAATGAAAACAACCAACAGAAGACACTTCACTGATGTGGTTGATGTTCTGATTGATACATTGTACATGGAGCTAATAAAGATGTCTTGAAGTTTTGGGGAATTAGGTACAAATTGATATGTTAATATGGTGTTCTCGGGCAACAGGAATCTGTTTCAATAAAAACTCTGCAGGAAGGAGAGTTCTTGCAAATCAGGTGATTGCCTTTCTACCTGAGGCTAGACTGTAGCTGAGAAAATAAACACTCGATACCTACTTCTAGTCCTTCAGAAGTGTATTTAGTTATCTTCTTATCTGCATTCAAAGAAAGACTTCAGAGAACAATTTCAAATATTAAATATAAAAGAAACTTCTTTATGCATCTTGTGATCTGTCTACCCTGCTAATTTAAGTGAAATGTGGACTTTGTTACGTACCTCTTATAAGTTAATTACTGACTTTCCTAAACACTAACTTTTCTTAATTAATTTTCCTCCTTTTTTCCATTCTGCTTGTGATCTCTGTAAAAAAGGTGTCGGTTAATAACACTAAAAATGTACAACGAAACAAAAAATAAAACTCCAACCTAGAAACATGAGGCATAAAGTCATTTCAGCAAGGTCAGCTCTGTCGTAGCACCTGTCTTGCCTATTTAATGTTAAAACACAGCTGGAATATCTTGAACTGTACATTCAACTGGAAACTGGGCAGGAGACTGTGATTGTGATTATATTAAGGAAATCTTAACTTCGGATTTTTTGGGGTTATTCTGTCCAATATTCCAGTATAGACTAAAATTATTGAAAACTGAGTTTTGGTATAAAAATATGAAGAAAAAGTCATGAATTGAAGACCACTGCTTTGCAGACCTGTACTCTTTCAATTTTAGTTCACAATATGTTAGGATATTTTGGATGAACAAGTTCTTAACAGAAGTATGTTATACTTATTCTTTATACACATTCTTTAAATTAGGTGTGATGTTTTCCATAACCAAAAGTAATCTCAGTCAAAGCTTTAAAATGATTCCAGAAGTCGTCCCATTAAAGTGAGGAATTTGTTGCAGTTTTACAGTGATGTGTACTGCTACTAAAAGAGAACATTCTTTTCCTGTCAGAGGTGGAAACAGCACTCCTTTATGTTTTGTATTTTTATGCAGGGGGTGTATGTTTGTGTCTCCTTTAGCATAGAAAGAATGGTTTGGAAGGGACCTTATAGACCATCTAGTTCCAACCCCCCTGCCATGGGCAGGGACACCTTCCACTGGACCAGGTTGCTTGAAGCCCCATCCAACCTGGCCTTGATCACTGCCAGGGAGGGGGCAGCCACAGCTTCTCTGGGCAACCTCTGCCAGTGTTTCACCAGCCTCATAGTGAAGAATTTCTTTCTTATCTCTAATCACGGAATCACAGAATAGTAGGGGTTGGAAGGGACCTCTGTGGGTCATCTAGTCCAACCCTCCTGCCAAAGCAGGGTCACCTAGAGCAGGCTGC
>Ga0065711_1005179_pt1 | contig 26780 bp, 15 predicted proteins | sample Hoacrofraction12_FD_59098 | JGI IMG/M metagenome (GOLD analysis project Ga0065711, IMG submission 59098) | Hoatzin crop microbial communities from Cojedes, Venezuela - Epithelial fraction 12 v2 (version 2) | ecosystem: Host-associated > Birds > Digestive system > Esophagus > Crop | place... | reverse complement strand
GCCCTCAGCACAGGACAGAGCTGGAGCTGTGGGAGCGGGGCCAGAGGAGGCCCCAGCAATGATCTGAGGGCTGGAACCCCTCTGCTGGGAGGAAAGGCTGGGAGAGCTGGGGCTGGTCAGCCCGGGGAGGAGAAGGCTGTGGGCAGACCTTATTGCATCTTATCAGTACTTAAAGGGGGCTTATAAGAAAGATGGGGACAGGCTTTTTAGTAGGGCCTGTTGTGATAGGACAAGGGGTAGTCATTTTAAACTAAAGCAGGGTAGACAGACTGGATATAAGGAATAAATTTTTTACAATAAGGGTGGTGAAACTTCTATGGAAGTGAAGTGTAAGTTCGGTTTTGAAGATGCTCCAAAGGTACTCTGAAGGTACTCCAATGCCTAGTGTGTCTTGCACCAATATGTGGGCTACATCACCTCGCAGGTCCTGTAGAGTGTACCTAACATTTCTTTCTTTTGAAAACCTGGAGAGTTTGAAGTAGGGGATCAGTCGTTTCAGGAGAGGCTGACAGACCCATCGTTATTCAGCTTGGAGAAAAGATGATTAAGGAGGATCTAACTGTTGTTCACAACTACCTAGTGATAGCTATAGAGAAGATGGGGCCACACTCTTCTCAGAGGTGCACAGTGGAAGGATGAGAGGCCACAGACAGAAGTTAAAATAAGAGAAATTCCTATCAGATATAAGTAAAAAAACCCTCTTACAATGAGGGTCATCAGACATTGGAATGGGGGCCCAGAGAATTTACAGAATCTCAATCCCCATGCAGGCAGTCAAACCTAACCAGAAAAAGCTGTAAGTAACCTGGTCTGTCTTTGAAACTGGCTCTGTCTGGAAGCATTGTTGAACCAGATGGTGTCCAAACACCCATTAAAACTTGGAATGCTTTGTTGTTTATTCAATAGCAAAATCCAAGTCAAACTGAATTCATAAATCCATATAATGAAGAACTGGGGGGCCTCAGCACAGTCTCTAAAGTCTAGTGGTCCTTCCTCATTTACTGATCTTCCATTGCACCAAGTCATTTGCTGACATACTCCATAACTACCCAAAAACACCAATACTAAATACTTCTTCAGATCATATTTTACTTTACACTTCAGTCAACAAACAGTATTCATGTAATCTTTCAACATGACACCTGAAGTGTATAACAAGGTATCATACATTTGCTATTTTGAATGACTAGTGTTTCTAATTGACCAAGAAATCTGCAAATGACACTATGTCTTACAGATCGATTAGTATGAAAACAAAACTGAAATATTTTAATTGCTTATTGGCTCCTCAGTTTAGTTACTAGCAATATGATTTTTTTAATACTTGGATATTAATTTCTAAAGTATATAAAACTGTACACATGTGCATACATGTACACACACACATAGATATGTACATGTATGTGAAAACATACCTACAAATGATTTCCCCTAAATGCATACCCAGGTAATTGAGATAGATAGCTTTGTATTTTCTCCATTTTTTTATAAGTGAACTGTTTTTTGCAGTAGGAAGAAGTGATAGTTGAATTTCTGATGTGCCTATGATCTTCTGGCCATAAAGCAGAAAACGGAGGGAATAAAATTACAGAACTTGTGGTTACTTCACAACTTGCCAAGAGTTTGTGGTCAGCTTGCCTACCAACTGTTACTGTTACTCAACCTGATTCCTCAAGGAAACAGAGATGTATTGTTAATTGTTAGCATGACCAAGAGCCTATGTACAAGTAATGTCAAGGACATGGCTTTAAGAGTAAGCATTCCTTACACTGTTAAATGTAAATTTTACCTGGTCACTTCCATCATTACCATCAAAACACCTCTGCCTGGAGCTGGGTAAGGGAGAAGCAGAGGAGGGATGGAGAAACTTCGGTTGTCCAAAACTCATAGTAGTGAGGCAGACCTGGTCAAGATTTCATTTTGTGGCTCTTGGGGTGGAAAACCTTTCCGTCCCTGTCTGTAGCTCCTGTTCTCATGAGCAGGAGACAGTCAGTGAGTTGCGTACATCAGCAGGGACATATCAGTGCTTTTCCCTTCACAGTCTTAAGAGTTTTTCTCCTGTGCCTTTTGGTGGTAGATTTGATCCTTACACCAGGATGACAGTAGCATCACCTACATGTTCCTTCACCCAGGGTACCAGGGTAGGAAAGTGCATGGGATCCAACCCGGCTTAGTTGGGCAGCACCTCACAATCATTTGGATCTTGACATTAGGTAAGTAATTCTCTCTATCCAAAACACAATCTACTTTCTCATTATTTTCACTGCAGAGGGAAAAGGATTCTCCATGGAGAGTTCGCTTCTGCTTAAATAGTGTGTTTCTTTTTTTTTGTGTTTCATCAAAGTTCAGAAGATGATCCAGTTATGTTTCTCTTGATCTCCACGGCAAGTTTTCACCCCAGCTTCTCCACGTTGGAGTTCACCAAGGGTGCCACGCTCTCCCACCCATTTCAGGTCCACATCACCCAGTGGAGGAGGAGAAATATTATTTCGGGGTCAGCATTTTGTGTAACAACACAGTGCTTAAAGCCCTGGCACAAGAAGTGATAGATAGAGCCTGAAGGGCTGCTTTGCCTGATGTAGGTGGGATACACTGTTCAGGGAAGTGTCTTCACAGTGAGGCTGCAGAGTGCTGTGAGGAGAAATGGATTTCATCTTTTTCAAATTAAGATGTTTGGGTGACTGTGTGAAGACCAGTTGCCAGAGAGGAAGGAGGAACTTACCTCCACCTTAGGAGTCTGTATCTACCACAGTAGATGAGAAAATAAGGAGCAAAAGGGAGAATCTCAAACTTCGCTTCCAGCAGTTATCTGGTGAAATAAAAGCAGCAAATATTAGGGAGGTGTTTCAGTAGCGATAACCCTATTTAAAATGCTGCTACACAAAATACCTGTCTAGTGTTCCTTCCGTCCCCTCCAGAGGATGGTTTGTTCATGGTAATGAAGGCTCCAGGCATCTGGAAGTCATTGTATGCAAGCATAGCTAGAACATCAGGACCAACACAAGGCCGAGGCCTAGCAGCTTGCCAAAGGGCAGATGTTTCAGTGTGCTCCAAAGGGGAGCTCGGTTGAACAACAGTGATGGCTGGTGGCCTAGCTAACCACAGGCTGCTCCTCAGTCCTACGGTAACATCATCCCTTAGCCTCCTTCAGGTGCACTGAACTGAATTCTAGCAAGAAGGCATAATCCATGCACAGCAGATCAAGGCATTTTGATGTCACTGTAGAGTGTATAGTAGAGAAATTCAGACTCCCCTGGATTAGCTGTAAAAGCTGATAGCAGCAGTTGCACTGCTAAAGTAGATCCACCAAATGGAGGACATCCAGTATGTTAGTGTTGTGCTATATTCAGAAGTGCATTTGGCAGAGGATATACTACATTCTAGGTAATAGATAAAGTTTTGACCCAAGCACAGATCATCTGAATCAGTAACGAGTGTATACACAGTCACAAACTTCAAACAGTATGCAAAAAGCATCCAGTCAAGCTGCAGACTTCAACGATTATGTAGTTATCTTGAATAACCAGGGAGAAATAAGGACATTAACATCTCTATGAACAAATCCGCCCTCCACCTTCTCTTTGGCTAATTGAAGGTATCAGGGTACCAGTGCAGAGTCCAGCCCCTTGGTTTAAGGACCACAATGTCACTGGCAGGCATGCAGAGTGTGTTCAAAGGTCCTTGGCACAGGCCATGTGGGCTAAAGTTCCTAAAAACCAAAGAGTCTCTGTAAATTGAATCATATTTCCTGGAGACAAATGGCAGGAGTGACCTCACCAAACTTTAGATGTCCTAAAGTCCAAGCTATTTTCCTGTCCTGTCAAAGTCCAAGCTATTTTCACTTCTCCTGCTTTATAGTTAGTGGAGAGAAGTTGTTCTAAAGGTTTTCAATTAAGTACAAACATTTACAGTAAGAGTGCTAGAATAAACACAAAAATGACAGTAAGGAAATACAAGAAATCCAGAAACATTGCATTAGCAGCTGTCGAGCTACAGCGTCTCCTGCAAGCTGGAGAGCCGTAAACACTCATTCTGCAGAACACTATGGATGGGAGTTGTGTCTCTAACGAAGCCAACACTTGCCCTTCAGAAGGTTTTTTACATACATGGGCACCTCTCCAAACACATCCTCCAAGCCATTAGGAGTCCAAACTACCTCATGTTCATAATGTATTTGACCGGGCACAGTTCTGTGCACATTCAGCAACGGCTTCTGAGAAGACAGTAGCCAAATAATTACGCTACACATCCACAGCTTTTGGAAATGTGTTTGCTAGTCTCTTTTTTCTTTGCACCTTTTTTCTAGTGTGTGTCGCTGTCAAGGGTCTGAAGTTATCCAAAATGTTCCTGGTTTTTCCTTGCGTGAAGTGAAATTTCTCAGATGCCTCCAGGCCCCCTGAACGATGTGTCTGGAGACATCTTGCCTTTTTCTACACTGCTAGGCTATGATGGCAGGGAGAAAGAGACAGAAAGCACAGATTCTGTCTCTAACATCTCAGTCAAAAATACCATAATACCTTCAAAAGGCAGCCTGGAAACTACCAGAAAGTGTACCTGCTGGACACAAGCACCCGTGAAATCACCATGGAGAGAAGCTAGGTTTCATCCCTGATAAACACACCTTGGTCAGTGCAGGAGTGTTCCAGGAATATGTCTGCTGAAACAACCTCCCTCTTCCCTGGGGGGTGCAATGGGGTGCAAGTGGAGATATGTCTATCCGTAAAAGTCACCAGCCCACCTGTGTGTTACTGCTGGTGGTGCAAGACGTTCTACGATATAGCCCCTCCTTCCCTACAAAAAACACACAAAATTCAACCATGTGAATGCCATCATAACTGATTTTATTAAAGGAGGTGGAAAAGAAATAGTTTCCATGGTGTTGCCTGGTGCATATTTATGTTTTTGTAGATGCTGATGTTTGCTTCACTGCAAAGGAAGATTTTGAGAGCTTTTCGTTGCAGCAGTAACTAGTGCCACTAGGACCGATGGGATCGGGGTGATGAAGAAGCCATTTGGTAAAGCAGAAAGGATTTCCAAGGAGAATCCAAGGAGTCACCAGCTCCTCCATCCCCTGCATGGCAAAGATGAGAGAGTCTCAGGGTACCCACCAGTAAGTTTACTACACTAAGGTTCTCTTTATTTCATGGCACCAGAACAGAGGCTTCCATGGGATGCAAACACCCCTGAGAACCCTCTATGCCAGCAGGTTTGGCTTTGGAGAACTGAGACAGGGTGGTGTCAGGAGATGTGCCTCTGAGATGTTACTCTGGAGAAAAGATAAGGAGGATATCAATCATTGCCGTGGTGATCTCTACACTTCTACATACCTTCTGCAGCAAGAAAATCCATTACGACATGTTCCGATCCAGTAAAACGGCCGACGACATATCCCTGGGAAGCACTGTCCATTTTGGGCTGCACAGGAATCGATTGGCCTAGGGACGAAGGCCTGACCTGCACAGTGGAAAGTCATTTACTGTGAAAGTGAACAAAAGTGGGTACTCTCTCTCCCCTAATTCCGTTCTCTGCCCTCCTCACACCTTACCTGCAGCCCCTTGGAGCATCATGAAGAAGACAACCAGGAGCAGGTAAAGGATCCTCATGGCCACAGCTGGGATGCGAATTGCTTACCTGTAACAACCGGAGACCACGAGACCAAAAGACACTGAATGGAGGATCTCCTCCTGACTGGGAGACAAGGAGCTGCTTAAAACATGCCCTGAGCAACCAAACCCAAAATCTTATAAAATGCAATGGACTTGAATGAAAACTGCATCTTGGAGATATTAAAAATTTCAGCGAATATACCTCTAAGCAATCTAACCTAATTAGCCCCACTTTGAGCACGGATACAGACCAGAAACTCCTGGACTTCCTTCCAACTTAAATTATTCTGGGATTCTATGGTGTTTTGGTGGTGTTTGTTTTTAATATTGGTCTTATTGCATTGAAAAATGATATTCCAGACCCATGCCATACCAGGCAGGTTACTCTGGTACCAACACATACTCACGAATTATTCCTCTTCAACCTATGGTAGTTTACAAATCATTCAGAGACTGAGCCAACCATTGTCCTTAGGCAAGTCTGAAAAACACATTATTATCTCTTGAACACCAACTAAGGTGACAACTCGCGCAAAATGTTGCTGGAATTCAGGGAAGTTATGTAGCTCAGAATGCAATTCTGAACCGCTATGCTGGCTAGATGCCTGCTTCTGGAAGAAGACAAACATTTCTTAACCCGGAAGCCCTCTGCTTCTGATGCCTTGAGTGAAGGTTTCTGGGTCTCTGTCCTCTCCATTTAGAGGTCAGCAAACACAGTTCCCTCCTGCAAGCACCCCATGGTTCTGCAGGACATGTATAGACTGGACACACTCACTTGAGTAATGAGGAGGAAGGGGTTAATGAAAGCAGAATACTTCTTAGACTTGAGATTAATGAAAGGAAAAGAAGTGTATAAAGGCAAAGAGGTGAGGGTGCCTGTCCAGAACCAGGCAGAGAGTTACCAGGGAAGGAGGTGGAGGGTCACTACTGCTGTCCGTCTCTCTTCTCCAGCTGGTGCCCCAGACCCAAACATGCCTCTTTATATAAAGGCTTGGGGATGCTGGCAGTGCAGTCACAGGCCAATGAAAAAAAAACCTTTTCCAGCCAAATTTGTCCTGTCTTCCAATGAGAAAGGAGGGTCCACTTCGAGATTACTTTCACCACAAAGCTCCTGACGTTTGTGCAACCCATCTTAGACCATCCAAGTTTGTGTAAGACACGTTAGGCCACAGGGTTACGTAAAGTACCTGTGAACATGGAACAACTGCTCCTTTTGGTCCTGCAGGCTCCTTCTTCTGCCTTTGGAACGCAGCTTAACTGTCTAATTTGCAGCTGTAACGTGGTCATTTTCTCCCTTCATAACATTCTGTCCTTTGCACCTTCTGGTTGTCTTTTCTCTATGTCAGTAAGAGAATAAACCTTGCTTATTTTTCATCTTGTTAATTGCAAAGTTAATAGGTTAGTCCATAATTAAATTATGAGGTATAAAATTATAACATAAATACAATCTTTCATACAAAATTTTATAATAGGTCACATTTTCATTTCTACTTCTTCCTCTCTGGATTCCTCTCGGGTTTTTTCCTGCTGTTTCAGTGTCTTCTGACCAACTCAGACTCAGTCTTTCTCAGGCTGCCTTGTCTCTGGCAGGATAACCAGCACAGCTGCCAACCTCATATATATTTCTCAAATTATCTACAAAAAATAAGCAGTTTATTAAGAAGAAATTTCATTTCTAATCCTTCCAGCTTTGAACAGCAGTCAGAAATCACGCATTCTCTCTATATATTTGTACCTGTATAACTGTACATACATATTATGCATGGATCAGTATACATGCAGGTATTCAAACATAGAATATTTACTTTAAAGTTTGTCAAGATTTTACAGCTTCTGAGCCATGAGCACATTTGTTCGTACTCAGCCGGAGTCCTTTCTGGGACACAGAAGCAGCAATTCCTATTTCTGAAGCATTTCTTCTCTGAGTCTAAACTATATGAAGAACTCCAGCCTCTGTCAGGACTTCTTCACTGACAGTTTATTCCATATAACCCAGAAAATGGTACTGGGAAGAATAAGGAGGGTGGGTAGCACATCTGAGAAGCCTGGTTAGGAAGCGCTGCTGAGCATCTGTCTCCTCTTCTGCAGCAGCAACTGATACAGTTGGCCACAGCTTTCTAAACCCCTGACAGTCCACCAAGTCAGCCACTGCATGGAGGAGGAATTTTCTAATTTCCTGCATTTTTTTTTCACAGGGAACACATTCAAAAAAAAATCTCAGAATATCCAACACTGATTTTATTGGAGCACAAACTCAAATGAGAACATTTTTGGCACACAGAACTCCCTGTTGCCTGGGCCTACTGGTGAGCAAACCTTTCCTCCAGGTTTACCTTTAGTCTGGCATCTTTATGTGGCTCTCTGGTTATTATAAACCCACACAGACCCTTTCTGTGGCAGCAAGAAATGTTCTTCCTTTCCACCTTTCCTTATCCCCATCCTGACAAGATGCCTGGTATCTGTTCATTTGGGAGCTTCCCACTCTCCTGTGCTACCCCATGTCCCCATGTCCCCTGGATGTGTCTCTCCTTATCCCACTCTCTGCTCCAGAAGTTTTACCACCACGTCCCACCCTCCCAAATATCAATAAATAATTTATTGAATCATAGAATCATTGAATGGTATGAGTTGGAAGGGACATGAAAGATCATCTTGTTCCAAACCCCCTGTCATGGGCAGGGACACCTTCCACCAGACCAGGTTGCTCAGAGCTCCATCCAACCTGGCCTTGAACAATGCCAGGGAGGGGACAGCCACAGCTTCTCTGTGCAACCTGGGCCAGTGCCTCACCACCCTCAAAGTAAAGAATTTCTTCCATATATCTAATTTAAATCTCCCCTCTTTCAGTTTAAAGCCATTAGCCCTTGTCCTATCACTACTTGCCCTTGTCAAAAGTCCCTCTCCAGCTTTTTTGTAGGCCCCTTCAGGTACTGGAAGGCTGCAATACGGTCCATGATTTGTCTGTAATTCTCCATGAGCCAACAATTTAAGGTCAAACCATGCCTTGCAGTAGCAGATCTGTTCTCCCATGCCACAGGGAGTTCGTCTCCATAGCTGGAGGATGGTGGGAAGATCTGCTGTCAGCATGGCCATCAGACACTTCGCTGCACTGTGTCACACCAGGCAGGAGATCCAGATGCATGGTGCCCTCGTTCGGAGGCTGCTGCCTTGCAGCTGGGCTGTGCAATACTTGTGCCTCTGGTGTTATGAAGAGGAGAGGTGGGAGGAAGCTGTAACCAGCTCCCCAGAGGTGGGATGCACAGTTGTGAGACGGGTCTTCAGCAGCATCCTGACTGTGCAGTGCCTCATGTTTGCACCAATCCCCAGTTGTCTTTCTTTTTCCCTCCATGCATTTTTAAGTGTGCAAAGAGAAGATTGACAGAGAGGAGAATGTATTACAAATCTGACACCCAATTTGCTCAGTTCCTCAGCATCCCGGGCCTCGTTGTACAGCTGGGCTGGAGCAGAGTTGACCACTGGGTCACGGAGAGCTGAAATCTGGGCTGCAATAGAAGGTTACAGAAGGATTTATGGAGAGACAGATGTAAAAGCTGTAGGAAAATAATACTTAATAATTTAATTCTTTCGTCCCTGTCTCACAGTGCTTAGTTTTATACCACATATTTTGCTATTCTATTCTGAATAACTGACTATATCCTTCAAAGGATGCTCCCTGCTGGGTTTTGCAGCGTGACCAGAAGGAGCAGCTCTCCCCGTCTCTCTCCTGGAGAATTTGCTCTGTTTCCATCCAGTTGTTTTCCCTATTGACCATTACGCAGCTGCGTCTACCCTTTTCCCTTCGGAAGAGCGTGTGGCTTGAAAAAAGCAACACGGACTTGCAGGGAAATTACACAGGGTAGAAGGGTGGTTTTCTAGATAGTGTTTGCGATGGAGATGGGAGCAGAGTGGCACCAAGTTTCATGGACATTAATTGCAGTGGTGATGTTGGGATGGAGCAGGAGTCCCCAGCGTCTGCCTGCTTATGGCTTCTTTGTGTGAAAGAAAAAACTATGTTTGCCTTAAAAGATGCTGGGAATCCTGTATCACAGCAGCCCAAAATCTGCATGGGTTGTTGCTGCTCTTGAATTGGGCCATATGCGTAAAAATGCTTAAAACCACCTTGGATTAAAGGAAAAGGAGGAACCTAAAACTTCTGTGAAGTCCTGCAGTCCTGAATTTTCTCTTTGCAACAACTGTGTCCATGAGACATGTCCCACTGTAATAAAAATAAATGTGTAATTGTATAGATGTCACTGACGGTGTCACTGACTTCCCCTGGTGACTGCTGTGGTGCTTTATAGACCTCCTGGACCATGTCACTGGGAGAACCAGAAACCTTGCTGCGAGGAGGAATGCCACACTTGGGTGAGGAAGGGGACTGGAACAGGCTGTTTCTCTCTGAGGGGTTATGTGGATGATTTTAAGACATCTCAGTGCTGTGAATATCTTCCTCAAGGCAGGCTAACAACTTTCTAGTTGCTTGAGTGCCCTGAACAGAAAGTCAGTTCAGAAGTCTGCCTTCAAGTTATTTAAATCTATGTTTTCGTCCCAGCTGGGTAAATTCTTCATGTGGCACAAAGCCTGGCTTTGCAATATAGCCAGTGAAGCACAAACAAATATTACTGCTGCTCTGTAGATGTAAAGCTGAATTTCTGCTCTCTAGTTCCCCAAGGGTTTCAAGGGCTTTGGAAGCAGCTGGCAAGCCCTCTGTTTGCTTAGGTCTTCTCTGAGCTCAGAGGTCTCTGCAGGTGGGAGAGGTACAGTCCGGCCGCTGTGCAGCAGCTGTGATTTCCAGGCGGGTTTTGACCAGGTCAGGTCTGGGCAGGTTTCCATGGGACTGGCCAAGGCCACCGAATGGACAGCAGGGCTGTTCCCTGGCTGGATTTCATGCTATTTTTTGCGAACTGTGGACATGCTGCGAGGACAAGCATTGGGAAATTGTACCAAAGGTCTATCATCCCTCCCTGTCATTTGCACAGAGGACGCTGGAGGAAGAGGATGGCAGACAGAAGGTGAAGGACCCTTATGTCTTCAAGCTGGCTGAAGACACCCCATGATCAGAGGTAAGCTGCGGTGTGAGGGAGGTGATATATAAACACACACGGTTTAACCCTGTTGCCTTCACATCTCCACCTGGGACTGGTGGACAAGGTCAGGAGAGAGGAGACCGAGCCTATCTGGAGCAGCCAGGGAGGCCAGGTGGGACACAGGGGCATCTTGTCTAAGCGTAAGCAAAAGAATTGAGACCAGGATATTCACAAAGGACAGGAGTCTGTGCCATGCTGAGTGATAAAAAGCCAGCTGGGATTTAGAAGAGTCCTACCATATTAACAACATATTATATATAAATATGCATATATCTTAGCGTGGATTCCTTAGGAGAACTGTAAAAAAATGGGAGAGTAAGAAATGCCGTCATTATAGAATATGTGTAACTTTAAGTAAATAATTACTTAAATTAATATACTACTATTCCTAAGTAAATTGCAGATTAGAATATCTGGATTATTCTTTTATAAACTTATGTTCTTCAGATAAGATAAAATATAAAGCAGTTTAGAAAATTCAGCCTTTATTTCTCTTAGAATATTTCTATATTATGAATAGATACATACATATACACAGGCATACATATACATATACATATATATAAATAACTATGTGCTTATATGTGTTCTCTGTGTAAAAGAAGAGCAGGATTTTTGGGGCTCCACACAGTATCCTCTGCAGTACTGCAGAGAAAGGAAACTGAACAAGACATTCAGCTGTCAAAATGCTTTCAGCATATAATATGATTTGATATTCAATATTTATTCTTTTATTACACATGTTTAATTGCCAAGAAACAAGTTAGGAAAGTGTATTGCTTTGTGAACTTGAGTAGTCAAAACAGTATTTAGAGTCATTAACAGTATACTCTCTTTAAAATAACACATAGTTTAAGTACCATATATAAGAAATTAAAAATAAATTTACCACCAAGTATAACAACAGGTATAACTAATTAGTTCAAGATCTTATCCCAGTCTTGGTTCGTATTTGAGCTTTGATCTGTTTGGTACCACTTTCAGCAGGTGGCACGAAGTGGGAATTCTCCTATTATCCTATTTAAGATAAATTAAGATTATCCTATTTCAAGGTCCTTTTCAGATGACTGATTGTCAAACCCCAAAGGCTCAGTTCAGTGCCTCCAGGAACACGTTTATGGATTTAATATTTACAGTGTTTATTTCTGCCTCTTTAAATTTCATTGTTTGATTAAGTAATTTATTTTAAAAAAGAACAAAAAAACAACCCAAACAATAGAAACAAATGCTCCTGCCTACTGTGAAGCACATATACATGTTTCATCAATTAAATTATACAGGAATGTGATTTAAAATAGCTGTCTCTCTCTCCATGGTTAAAGCACCTGTTTGGTTTTTTCCCTATCATACCACTTGGGCCTAAGTAAACAGGATTTTGGGCTCCTGTGACACAGAGATTGACGATTTCTAAAGGAAGCAAATGTGCCCCAGACACTCATCGTTGGCTGTGTCCAGCTGCTGAGGCAAAGGAAAACCCACACTCCTTGTCCCTGGACCTGCTTCTGTTACCTGTTAGGTTCCATTCGATTTTCAGAGCAAGCACTGGCTTCTTGCCCATTGCAGGAGTCCACATCAGATTGTAAAACAGTGAGGGTTTTGAGGATGGACTGTCAGAAAACATCATTCACTCATGTATCAACACTGGGAATCAGAAGACATCAGTATAAATAAGAAGAAAATCCATAAAACCCTGCTGTCAGAATAATTTATGTACTCTTGACTGAAGGCAGCTGCTGGAGACAAATTTCAGTATTAGCTCTTCATTGCCCTCTTCTGGGATACAGGTGACTTGGGTTGATGGATGCTGTTTGGGTGGCTGTTTGGAGTACAAGGATGCTGTTTTTTTTTTCTAGACTCTTAGTAGTATACCAATCAAAGCACAACATCTTCTAGGCTCACCTGGGTGCCTTCGGGGTCCAGGAGATGACAGTGCTGCCATCAGCCTTTCTGGTCCAAACCCTCTGGGAACACAGGGGAGCAGTTTGACAACACATTTTGTGGAGGTGGTTTCCTTTGGCCACCTAGCAAGTGGGTGCGTGGAAGTGGATGCCTCTCTGTAACTTTAATTATTCCAACAATAGTTATTTCCTCTGCGATGAGTACAATGCAGATGTGGTAAATGCATGAAAATGAAATTAATCTATATGCACAGATAAGCGTGGTCTTCCGTGTGATTGTGCTGCTACTAAGGATTGCTTGAACTAGGCTGGGTGCTCATCTCCTCTGTCCTCTCAAGACTTTGCCTACAGCCACAAGATCTATCAGGAGATTTCTTTTTTCCTGAAAGTCTTGTGCAAAAACTGAGCTTTCCTGACATAGCTGTTTAGGTGTTGTTGTAGGCACCTCCAGGCTTCAGAGAGGACCCTTCTACAGCCAGCACCAGGCGCTGTGGCCATGGGACAGCCCTGTAGAATAACGTCCCTGCTGGAGCCAAACCAGCAGTTTTCAGTGTACGTCCCAGGATAGTTTTTTCACAACCCGTGATGGATCAATGTGTTGTACACAAAGCGGGGTGGTGCAAGGTCCTGTTCAGAAGAGCCAACTCATGTGCCAGAGAAAGCAGTGGGAGTTCACAAGCGGTCACCATTTCTCATCAGCTGCTGGGAAGTGACATTTTGGCTGCTGGGAATCGCTGTGAGAGGCCCACGTCCTTGGCCAGCCGGTCCGTGGCAGCTCTGTCGTCAACAGCAACGCATAAAGACAGTGGTTTTGGGGCAAGACATCACTCTCTGAAGCTCCCCATCAAGAGGAACCAGGTAGGACAGACTGGCTGTTGTGCTCCCTCTCCTGAAGTCCTTTAGGGTGAGCCAAAGGTGTAGAGTTTCCACATGGATTCAATTGGTAAGGAGAAAAATACCTATCTTTTTGACAATATTCTTCGCTTCTCTGAAAAGAAGTTCATCATTCCAAGAAGTATAATTTTCCAGCTTCATTAAATTCTCATAAACAACAGAAATGTAGAATGTTTGGTATTTCAGTAATGCATTTGGCTGATTATTATAGTCAACAATTGTGATTCTGAATGATTGTAGCAGTTTGTATCCTTTTCAAAAGTTAATTGGAATCTGCAGCAAGAAGTAATGGTGGAGAGATACTTTGAGGCTTTCTGCTGGCACACATTAAGAAATCGATGGCTCACATTTTTCTGTAAAGATTTTTTCAGGGAATCACTACTGGCTTGTAAGCTACAAAAATTACTATTATTCAAACAATTAAAGTTTCTGAGTGTTTATTATCAAGAGAAAATAGAATGGCTTAAGTGAATATCTACACATATATGAAGCAAAATATGTGATAATTACATAAAATGGACATTTTTGTCATTAAGCAGCTTGCTAGAATCATGAAGCATGGCACTATATGTATGGGCTGCCATGAAGAAAGTTAACTCCATCCCAGCCAGATCCAGTACAGTTGCTCAAATATAAAAGGATAAAACTCTAAACGGAAGTATCGATGATTTTGTGCATGTAGTAGCATATAAGTTATAGAAGTGACTGAAGAAAATCTTGCTTATTTTCTGAGACTGGGATAAAAATTTGAGGAAATTAATTACGTTTCTTACTTTCTTTTAAAATTCTAACATCCAGGGTGTATGGGATTCAAGTGTAGGAGTCTTCACTGGAGCAGGTATAGGCTATCTTTGCAGTTGATGGAAAGAAAATCACAATATTCTTCTCATTCTTTTACATTTTACAGGCATAAATACATTTTCTTGATATTATGCAATGTACTTTCAAAGATATATTTCCTCAAAACAAACAATATTTCTCTAGATTTATACTAGAACATTTGCTCTATTTAAAAAATGACAATTTATATCAATGAATTGCACCTTGTACGTCATAAATAGTGTTTGGCTCAGGTACTGACAAATGCATGACCTCTTTCTGTTTTTTTCTTAGTGGCCATTGTATTTGGTGGCACTGAAATTGGACATGAAGATCTTTTCCCTTTTCTTTGTTGTTCTCCTTTTGATGATCCAAGGCACTTCAGGTGAGAGTTACATAAAATTAAAGGAAATGCAAAGCGAAGATTGTGACCTTGGAGTACCTAAAATAATAGTAATAGAAATAGAAATAATAGAATGGGTTTTAGTCCCTTTTGCCCAAGGCCAACTAGTGCTGCCAGCGTGCTGGGCAGACTTTAGCACCGAACAGACACCAGCTGGGTCCATTGGATGCACTGGACCCTCCCGCTTTGGAAAAAAAGGGAATTTAATGATAGGAATGTGGCCAGCCTGCAGACAGACTAGAATATTGCTATCATGCTATAGCCCTAACTTGTTCTTAGTCTTCTTTGGGAAGGAAAATCAAGACTCTGGAGGTTTTTTTTGTGCAGGTTTCATGCGTGCTCCTAATAACGATCTGCAATGCAAACAGGCTGGGGGCACCTGTTCCACCGACCACTGTCCTCTACCCAATACAAGGTCCTTTGGACGTTGCCAGGAAGGGGTCCCTTGCTGTCGGACTGTGGTGAGTTACAGATTTGATGAAAATGAGGTGTTTCTTCGGGGAATGGGTTTATTATTCACTTTCACACATCCAGTCTGCCCTTTAGATGCGAAACTCCCCTAGTGCAATCTGGCAAGGGAGCAGAGACTCCGTACGCTCAGATAGAGGATTTTCCAAGGATTTCCTCACCATTTCCCTCTGTACCACTAATGATGTATCTTGAGTGCCCCATGAGAAAGATCACAGTCAAATCTCTTTGGCGGAGATAAGTAGTTAGCTAGAAATGAGCTCTTTTTTCTGCTGTTCACATTAGCTCGTTCATACTACTCATGATGAGTAGTACTGGCTTCGAATGACACGTCTCTCAATGTGCACGCTGTTTGGAGTCCTGGGACATTTGGGTCAGGTTCGTAGGAAACATGTATGTTCCACATTGCAAAGTTTGGCAAGTCTCAGAGTCAGAAGAAGAACCTGAAAGTCATGTTGTTCTGCTAGGTGTATTCTCCAGTTCTCTAATATTCCCTTTTTAGATAGAACCAAAATATTAAATTGTATCTTTTTCTTGAATTCTTTACTGGAATCCGAAAGTTCAGTCTGTATCTTTACTCCAGTATGAAACTGCAGAAACAAATATCCATGAAAACTTACACTCTGCCTCCACTGATTCTAATATCTCATTTTCTGTTTCTTTTTTTGCTCAAAGATGCTGCAGCTAGTCTTATTTTTAGAGGCTCTTATTTAAACTTTGTTCAATATTAATACCAGAGATGTTAAAAACTAAGCATGAGCAGCAGAAACTCCTCTCCGTATTAAAGATTTTAAGATGAGTAGGAAACTTCAGGTAGAGAGAGGACAATCCATTATTAAGTAAAATAGAAAGGCAATCTATGGTTAAAATTCAGCAACCACAGAACTGTGAATATTGTACTAAGCACTAATGAGTTATCCAGGAATATCAGCTCTTGGTTCTTTTGCTTCTCAATCCCTTTTTTGCTTTTTATTCAAATCGTTCCCTGGTTATAAGAGCAAAATCTTGAAGTTTCTTTCCTTTTTCTCAGTATGATTAGTGACTGTTTGCATCTCAGATGGGCTAAGCAGAGCTTCTGGCAATTCAAGAGATGCATCATCCCATCAGAAAATCCGGAATTTTGAGCTGAAAATATGCATTTAACACACACATGCACAGAGAAAAACATGAACAACTACTGAAAGAAAAACAATTTCTCCACAAAAAAACGACCTGAAGAAACTCCAAAGAAATTCTTGAATCACCCAGAAAAGACCAATATTTCTCAGTTTTCTGGAATTTTTTTCTGTTGAAACTATGTTGCAGCCATCATCTACCCCAGAGAGCAGATTATCAACATGAGGAAGTCTGTCCTCACAAGAGGATGCAGAGCAGGTTCTTCCTTTGTCCCTCAGAACAGATACTCATTATTTTCTTTTCCTTTTAGAGTTAACAATAATGATATTAGCACTAGAAGACAAAGTCTCCCGAAGATTCTGAATGCTCAGCTGGGGAGTTTGTATTTCTTGGTCTACATATCTCCATAAATTTTAATAAACTTGCTCCAGAAGACCTTGTGTCTGATCCTTATACATGTGAGGAATTGTTTTCATAGAATCATAGAATGGTAGGTTGGAAAAGACCTTTAAGATTATCAAGTCCAACCGTCACCCCAACACCACCATGCCTACTAAACTGTATCCCAAAGTGCCACATCTATATGTTTTTTGAACACCTCCAAGGATGGGGACTCAACCACTTCCCTGGGCAGCCTATTCCAATGCCTCACCACTCTTGTAGTAAAGAAATTTTTCCTAATATCCAATCTAAACCTCCCCTGATGCAACTTGAGGCCTTTGCCTCTCATCGTATTGCTAGTTATCTGGGAGAAGAGACCAACACTCACCTCACTACAACCTCCTTTCAGGTAGTTGTAGAGAGCAATAAGGTGTCCCCTCAGCCTCCTCTTCTCCAGACTAAACAGCCCCAGTTCCCTCAGCCGCTCCTCATAAGACTTGTTCTCCAGACCCCTCACCAGCCTTGTTGCTCTTCTCCAGCACCTCAATGTCCTTCTTGTAGTGAGGGGCCCAAAACTGAACACAGTATTCCAGGTGCTACTTCACCAGTGCCGAGTACGGTGGCGCAATCACCTCCCTCCTCCTGCTGGCCACACTATTGCTGATCCAAGCCAGGGTGCTGTTGACCTTTTTGGCCACCTGGGCACACTGCTGGCTCATGTTCAGCCGGCTGTTGACCAACACTCCCAAGTCCTTTTCCACCAGGTCGCTTTCCAGCCACTCCTCCCCAAGCCTGGAGCGTTGTGTGGGGTTGTTGTGACACAAGTGCAGGACCCGGCACTTGACCTTGTTGAACCTCCTACAGTTGGCCTCTGCCCATTGATCCAGTCTGTCCAGGTCCCAGATTTTGATGTGTCTTTTTGCTGGAAGATCTGGCTCTCATCTTACCTGGAGTCAGTGTGAGATGTGCCTTGTGGTAAACTTCTGCCAGAGCAGGAGAAGAAACTGAACCTATGTATGGACAGGAATATGGCCTGGTCCTATTCATTATTAGGGTGACCAGTAACAGCCAAGAATTATTCCTCCAAATCCACTGTGATTAGGCAAGCAGAAAGCTGGCACAAACTGACCATGTCTAGCGCCTGGGGCAATCCTAAAACCATCCACAGCAGCTCATGGCAAGGAGAGCATGGATGCTTTTAGTTATCCCTTATCTCAAATCCACCTGGCCTTTGCATTAGCACTCTGGGATGTTAGGGATGGAGAAGAGAAGCAGGAGATGTGTCTATATCTTGCAACAGCAGGTGTCAAGGCTCCAGGGTGGTGGACATGCAACCCACTGCCTCTAGACAGCATAGTGCAGTGATAAATAGTTTGACTAGCTTAGGATCCAAAGAAGTAAAATCTCATTGACATGATGGTGGTCTAGACCAAACAGAGGCAGCAGGAGCAGAATGATGTGAATGTGGAGAGGGAGTTTCAAGACCTAAAGCTGTTGGCCTTCTGCCACCCTAGAGTTTCTCCGCATTGCTGTTCCCAACTCTTCAGGTTGGGCTAGCAGACACAGCCCTGTAGAAGAGCAGGGGACTGAGTCTGTCTCCTGAACCCCAGCCTGGTGCCCTGGACTGGGATGGCAGGAGGAATGGGCTCTAGTACTTCTTGATTTATTAATAAATAAGTTGCCACACAAATCGTTGTAACCCAGACACACCACAGGATGATGGAACAGAACTCAGTGACATGAACACTTAAATTAATTTATCTAAATAAATTTCATTTACAGATTGATTTTTGTAGACAACAAGAACAGCAAATGACACCCTGACATACATAAGCAAATGTCAGCAATGGGGATTCACAGTGGCTTGCTTTTACTAGAATTGAAGCTGCAAATCTCTTTATCGGGGTACAAGAACCCCTCCTCAGATCTTCTTGTGCTCCTAAGGGTCTTCATCCCCGTGGGAAAGGGTCCCCAGGCTTGCACCACGGCTGGGATCGATTGATGTCAAAAATGGGAGATGTCTGAGATGCCCAGAGCTTGTGTCTCGGTGGTCAGTGAGGTGTCAGTTTTAGGAAGTGGCTGTCCTGCAAAGAAAAATCAAGTGCTTAGCTAGTCCATCTGTCTCCACCCAAAAAGCCAACAACACCTTGCCATCTCAGAATACCATAGACTATGCGTAGATAATGCATAGGGTTAAAGACTACCAGAGATCCTTGTGATCTGGGCTGCTGACCTGTGTTTCTGGCCATCAGACAACCCAGAGATTCTTGTGATCTGGGCTGCTGACCTGTGTTTCTGGCCATAAGACAACCCAGATGAAATGGAGGAGGTGGATGTTACCACTCAGCACACACCACAGCTCTCCAGCTGCAGCTGATGACGACCCAGCATACCTGCCAGGGTATAGCTGAAGAATAAAACTAGCTTAGGAATAAAGAGCTGCACTTTAGAAAGTGGCTGATCCTCTCACTTTTCCTCCATGCCCTCAACGCCCTTTTTCTACGAAAAAAGATGACAAGGCTTTTCATTTGTTTTGCATCCTTTAACACGATGTTTCACAGAAACTCAATTAGATTAAGTACAAATGCAAATAATATAAAAAATAGTAATAAAAAAAAGATTTATGGGTCCCAAAAAGGGGTAGATTGTTACAGTTCCTTTGGTATGAAATGTCACTAACTGCAGAGCTGGACCATGGCATATTACAGCATCACTCTGCGTGGGATATCTCCTATAAATGCAGAAGCTTTCTCACTGGTGCTGATGAAAGCATGCTTTATTCCTAGAGGGTGGAAAATGTCCTGTGGCACTTCGGTCTAATATCTGGCACTTTACAACAGATAAAGTAACCCAGATGGAGAACTGCATCCTTGCTATGAGTCCTGACTTGCTTAATGGTTATTCTGTGCCAATAAGCTTTTTTTTTCGGTAGTGCGGAGCTCCATGCTGCTGCCTGTGTGGATTGAGGGGGAGACCTCAGAGCTGTCTCAAGTCGGCTGTGTCCACCCTGCTCAGGGAAGGCAGAGTTTCAGTGTGAGCCGGTTCTTCCCTGGTACCAGGGCAGAATGCTGGAAGAAGTTATGACTGATATGCGATATGTTATTAGCAATAGCAGATGTGGAAACTCCAGGTTCCTCCCTGCTCATCATCAGCTTCTTCCTGTGGTTTTTCAGAGAGAGCAGATGGGTATTTTTGAATCCACAGGGCTCTGTCTTTTTGTTACGAGAGACAAACCCCAGAAATTAAAGGGGTTTTTTGGACAGTATAACGGGCTGGAGAAGGTGGCCTGTTTCATGCCAAAAGGGGGAAAAGCCAAATAAATCTATTTGTTCTTCATTCAGCAGCATTTCTTTGGAGGAAATCGTCTTACCATTTACAGCATTTCAGCTTCCCACCACAGCAGGTCCCAATGTCAACCGGAGGAACAGAGCATGCGGCGAACAATCAGGAGCCCTGGTTTTGCCAGCATGCTAAGGTGTCAGCGGATTCTTGGCTGTAAGCTGAGAAAAAAACCAAGCGAAAATTCACGTTCGTTTGTCAAGGCAGAGAACTGGAGAGCTGTGGTGTCAGATTTAACTGGCGTGGCATGTGGTTTCCTGCCACAGTGTCTAGTTTCAATTAGGATAACCTGATCACACCTTCTTAAGGTCTTTCCACCCATATGAAATGCAAACTAACCAAAAGAGGAGGCTGTAATGCTAGCAGCTTTCCATTACAGCCTGGAGAAACAGTCTGCCTGGTTAATAGTGACCCGAAGCTAGCTGTCTGCTTGCTTAGCATCTCTCTTGGAGACGTGTGCTTGTCACTCCAAGCTACACACAGAAGTTCTATGTTATGTGAAAAAGCCATAGGAAACACAGGAAAATGTATTTTTAAAATTAATGTCACATTTCCCGCAGAAAAAAAAAGTGATGATATTCAAATAAAAACATCCTAACTGACTTTCTTCAAACTTTCCATTCAGGTATCAGCAAATGTAAAGCATATTTACGATTCATAATCTTTATCTCCTACTTTGAATAGCTTGCTCGCAGCACTGAACATTGTGAGCATGGGTAGCATGCTCACAGGAAATCTGTGCACTCTGTTGCCATGTAAAATATTGTACAGATAACACAGATGGCATAAAGCTTCACAAAAATAATTTTAATCACAGCCAAGCCAATGGAACAAACATTTGTCCAACTAAAATATCTTATATACTTAACTATACACTGTAAAAGACAGTAACTGTTGTTGCTAGTGCTCCATGTGATTTAGCAAGATGCTGTGCTGGTTTTATCACGTCCATATCTTCAGAAATGAAGGGCCAAATGCTCAGGTGGCAGCAAAGACTGCAGATCCACCATCATCAGGGGATCTGCCTGGGCTTATCCCAGCTGAAAAGTCATCTCCAAGTCTGAGTTCATAGTGTTTCCAGACTAAACATTACTTGTTCCCATTGAAATGCTCAGCCTGAGATTCAGATTGTGCTATTTTTATATGCTATAAATGGATGTCTTATTAAACCTGGAGCCCTGTGTATCTGTGCACTTAAAAGGCAGACGAGCCCCTTATCTGCTGCCCTGAGTGCTTGCTAAGCACAAACCCGAACACCTTACCCAGTACTTTCCGTGCCTAACTCAATCCACAGCTGTCATCAGATTGGACTCTATCCTTAACTTAAAAGGCATGCAAGCTTTATTCAAAATTAGATCTACCAAATTTCAGCCAATTTTTCCTAGTGGTTCTTAAGTCTTTTCTCCTAATCACATATTATTCAAGGATTGTGTGCTGCTGATTTCACTCAGCTGATTCTAAGACATCGTTACACCTTGGTTTCCCTTGTTTCCTAAATTAAGAAGCCTGATAATGTTATGGGTCTTCTCTGTGTATAAGTCTTTAGGAAGAGGTATAAAATAACTTGTTGCCCTTTCCCAGAGTCTCTGGTGGAATTGTACCAGCCCTGCAGCCATCTCGGGGTTTACAGTTTGTTTTGAAATAGAGAATACTGTTTGTAATATATAAAATAGAAAAAGCCCAAGAAAGCAATCCAGAAGCATGCAGTACAGGCTTTCTCTAAAGCTCCTACAGGTGTCTGCTTTTGGCCTAAGTGGTTCTACATTTCCTCATTAAGTAGACAGACATTTTCTGGTCTAGCAAAGTAGGTACTAATTTGAGTCTACTGCAAACAAAAGCAGGGATGGAGAGAGCTTAAAATTCTCTGAAGTCCCCCAAACAGCTTGGAATGATGCACGTTCTCCAAACTCACTTAATGCACATAGACAGCATCTAGTTCAGGCAAACACCCAGTCACAGCTATTTTTTTTCCAAAAATATAGAAGGTCTGCTGGTCTAGAATACACAGTCAGGAGGTGTGGGTGCAAATGTGAGAAGAGAAAGCTCTCACATGGCAGGGTTGCATCTTAGGTATCAGCCTCAGAATTGCCAAAACACACAGGAGCATCTTTTTTTCCATCATGTCATCATGTTGTTGGAACGCAAGATGCTAGCAAGACACCAACAGGAAGGTTGTCAAGGAACTTGACTCAATAGCTTGAAGATTAGGACTATGACTAGGGAATGCGAAAACCATGGAGTCCAAGAGCACAGAGGACCTGAACCTCTGTGCTGTGCTCTAATGGACTTCTCTGCACATGGACCCTTCTGTCTCCACCTCACCGATTTCCAGTCTTACCTGGAGCAGCCTGGAAGGGGAAGAAGAGAACAGCAATGAGGAAAAGAAGGGTTCTCGTGACTGCCAGCTGGTAGTGGGATGGCCTTTGCAGATGTGAAGATGCTCGAAGATGGACAGAAGGTGATGCTGAGGCAGAAGTTTGCTAGTTCCCCTACTTATAAGGGCCCTGGGATGGAGCAATGCAGACAGCCAGGGGGGTAGAGGAGCAGTTGTCTGAAGAACAGCAAGTTCATTGCCCTGTTACTATAGAGACTGGTGATGTGTGAAGGTGTTGCAACCTAATACATTTGAAGGTGCCCGACCTGAGTGATGACCAAATTGTGCTAGAAGACCTGAGCAGGCAAATCACTCTGTGCTTCCATGCTCTGTGCCAGTTGGTGGGCTACACCCGGGGAGGACAAAGGATTGGAGGAGGAGGGAGGTGGGTCCCTGAGATCTGCAATACCATGCAGATCTGCTGATGCCCCATGGCTCTTGGCTATGGTATTTGGACAGCCTGTGCTCCACCCAGCTACCAGGCACAGTGAGAAAAGGCTGGGCAGCTGGCCTGCAAGACTGTGAGAAAGAAGGAGGCAACAGACCCTCCTCCTTGAATGCAGGAAGGGATCAGTGCTTCAGTCCTTGCTTGGATTGGATTTGTAGGGGTGTAACTGAAGAAGGCAGGGTAGGGGTGAAAGGGTTGTGGATATTCCCCCTCCTGGCTATAAAATCTGCAGGCAAGGTAGTAGCTCCAGCCTCCCATACGTTCTTCTAACCTGGTTCAGAGTTAAATTACTTATATTTGTGACTTTAGCCGTGAATTTTTACCAAACCTTGAAGAAGAAGACATGAGACAGAAAGGAGTGGACACCATTGTGTGTTGTGCCATACTGTCACAGGAGACTACATCTTGATTCTCTTTCAGCAGTCAGCTAAGTTTTGACTTGAAAACAGTGAGGTCATGTTGGTCACTGCTGCTACAGGCACTGAATTCCCATACCATACTCTCATGGGCTGAACCTTCCATGTCTAGCCTTTGTGGAGAGCCTAAACCCACTCATGCTCTGCCCAAAATAACTTTGGTTTAATAACATACTCCCTTGCTGATTGTCACCTTCTTGATTTGGTTACGAAGAGACTCACATCTCTCTTCCTGATTTTGTAGTTTCAACATACCAAGTCTATTTGCATGTGGTGTCTCTACATCTCTTATCACCTTGCAACATTTTCTTATCAGAATAAAAAAAAGACTTTTTTTATGTGTATGAAAGACCAGCCATATGTAAAGTAGACTAGAGGAACTGTCACCAGAGCTTTGTACAGCACTCTTAATACTTTACTTGCCTCAAAGAAATGCCACTCCTGAGACATATGAGAACTGCAAGTGTGGTTTTTTTCAAAGAGTATAAGCCAAGAATCATTAATGAAATCAAGTCATGAGGCTCTTTAATTTTTTACTGCTTTAGTGAGAGCAGGAGACTGAAGGGATGGAGAATAACAGCAGGAGGTGAGCTACATCTGTGTGCAGAGGGCAGAGACATCTGTATCTGGTACACAAGCTGCAAAAGCTTGGGTGTAGGGCATGGAGTGCGTGCTTAGTTTGTGAGAAAAAACATTCGCTCACTCTGTCACAACTCGAGTTTAGAAACAAGCAAAAATTTTCTTTGCAGTGAAGGGCAGATGTAGAGGTTGAGAAGGGGCAAGAGTATGCAGGTGGCAAAGCAGACAAATTCCCCTCCATGCTTCATGAACATTTGTCCCTGCTCAGCAAGTTGGGCAGCTGTGTAATGCTGGCAGACCAGACAGCACAGGCAGCATTGCCATGGCCCCCTGAGGTCCAATGGAAGGAAGGGAAGCCTCTTATCTCTCTGTCTCATGTGATGGGCACAAGACCCAGAAGATGCTTGGGGGTATCAAGTCCACATCTCCCTCCCTTTGTACCTCCCAGACTGCCAGTTGTGGGTTGCTGTGATGGAGATCTTGGGNAACGTGATGAGAAAATGGNGCTTCAGACCTCTGCCAGAGNGCTGTGACAACTGGGGAGGGTAGTGGTGGTCTAGGGAAAGGCCATGTNTTTTCACACACATTGTTGAGGCAGAGGCACAGGTTTTCAAATGAGCTGTTGCCTTTACACGTCACCTACCCATCCATGGAGACGAGGGGCACAGGAGGTGAAATAATTTGCACCTTGTTCTGTTCTGTATTGTGTTGCCTTTTGCTTTTGCTTCAGACAGGGGATCAGGAAGGAATCCTCTGTCACCTTTCCTTTGTTTTCCTCCTGAATGTGGGAAAAGAAGTTTTGAGGAGTCAGTCTTCTATGTTCAAACATTCTGTGTCTGTGTGCGCACTGGAAACTTATTTTAAGCAAGCCGTAGTGAACATTGATCAGCTCTCTGAGTTCTGATCTGTGAGCTAGGACATAGATGCAACTGCACAATCCAAAACACCCACTCAAGATTTCAGACAGGCATCCCATCCACATGCATCCTTAGCATTAGGCCAGCCATTGAGTGTGAAGCTGCTTGCAAAAATAACATGACTCAACGGAGAAAGAAGATGTGCCTGTCTACTCCTTGCACAATTCTCCTCTTGCCTGTCCCAGGCGGCACAAGGGGCAGGGGTGTTTGTTTTAGGGAGTGAGGCTGCAGAGCAAGCCCAGCTGGGGTTGGCCCATGGTGTTGCGCACTGTTCAGTGCTCTTTGGAACCAAACAACATCAGGGAGATGGAAGGAAAGGGGGAACAGCTCCATCCTCCTCACCTCCCTGCCCAAGCTCCAGCTGGAGAGCAGCAGCAATGCTTGCCGCCGGTCCAGGCCCCTCTATGGAAAGGTAAACACCCCTGGGGAGATAACAGCCACCTTGAAGACTGCTTGGCACTGGGAAAGGGACCCTGGGCAAGGTGCCCCACTTCTTTCTTCTCCTTGAGCACCAGGAGAAGATGCTGGCAACAGTTGCCAGCCTGCAGAGAAAGCGGTAGGGCTGTTACTGGTGGGAAGCTGTTGTTCTCGAGGTGTCTGTTAGAGTTAATATTTGACCTGGTAGAAAAGGAGAGGGTGGGGGATTTTGTATGGGACCTGTCATTGTGAAGAAATGGCAATTTGTCACCTAGAAAGAGTAAATTCATCTCTTTGTCTCACTGTTCCTTCAGGGATTTGCTGGTTTGCTGTCTGCCTTTTCAACTTGGGAAATTGCCTCTTGGGGTCTGTTTCCGTGGCTTCGGGGCGAGGAGTCCAAAGGTCTTTGGACCTGAAGGAGAGTCCCCTCTTTTATTTGCAACTGATGGGCAACTAATCTGCCAGAACAGAAGGGGAAAATCAATTCAGTGAAAATCTCCTGTGGTTTAGGAGTAAATAAAAAGGTGGCAGCAAGCAGCAGTGTTGAGTTCCCCTGTCCCAAAGTTAAGTGCAAGGAAAAAATGATGTTGAGAGGCACAGATGTCTACTGAGAGTGGGCAGAACGTACACGATGTTCTTTCCCCTTGATGAAGCACTTGATAGCGGCTGCTCATGCATGAAACTAGGTTTCAGTGGGGGAAATCCAGTTGTAGTGACTGAAGTGCCTGTCCGAGATCAGTCATGAGCCCATCGCTAGTCTGGCTCCCTGCCATGGAAGAGAGCTGTGAGGGAAAGAAGTCACCGATCAGCAGATTTTTGGAAAGTCCATATCCCAATCACCGTTTTGAAAACAGATCCATTCTTCAGGTGATTCAGGAGGTTTTATGAGGTCCTGCATTAGTTTTGGAAGGTGTACTTCAGTCAAAAGACCTCTTTTTTTCCGTAGCTTGAGCTGCCCTATCAAAGAGTTTGATTCCAGCTGCCTTCCTGTCAGTTCTTCAAGAGAAATAAAAAATGGTAGGAGACAAGTTCTCAACAGACCTGTGATGAGGAACTTCTTGGCAAGAACTCTCAGTGGTCAGTGCATGACAGAGATAGGCCAGGATACTGGTATGGAAGAAGTAGGTCCCTGTAGAGCCGTGGACACAGGAGAGCTGTGTGAGATGTCCTGCTTGAGGTCAACCCTAGGCTCCAGTCAGGGGACACAAGGGAGTGCAGAGGTGAGACAGAGACTCAAGGGGCTCCATAGAAATTGGGCAAAAATGGGAAAATGAGCCTGAATGGCTCATGTATGATGTCATGTATGACAGTGAGGGTGGCTGCTGGGGTGAAACAAAAGACCTTGGTGGACATGAGGTGCAGCATCTAGAGACAGAAGGGGACACAACCCTATTTGGAGTAACACTTTTATGACTTCTACGCTGGAGAATTGTTTTATTAGGACAAGAGGGAAATCTGAGGCTCAGTCTGTCCTGAATTTACCCAGACTTTATATCAGAGATTATTTTCAGGAGAAGCGTGAGGGATGGAGAACAGATCATACATGTCTGTAGTATGAAGTTGAACAGGACCAGGTTATAGGCAGTGAGACATACTTGCTAAGTTAGCCTGTTTTCTG
>Ga0065711_1032728_pt1 | contig 26781 bp, 21 predicted proteins | sample Hoacrofraction12_FD_59098 | JGI IMG/M metagenome (GOLD analysis project Ga0065711, IMG submission 59098) | Hoatzin crop microbial communities from Cojedes, Venezuela - Epithelial fraction 12 v2 (version 2) | ecosystem: Host-associated > Birds > Digestive system > Esophagus > Crop | place... | reverse complement strand
CTCTCTCCAGTAGCTCCTCATCTTTCTTGAACTGGGGAGCCCAGAACTGGACACAGTACTCCAGATGGGGCCTCACTAGGGCAGAGTAGAGGGGAAGGAGAACCTGCCTCGACCTGCTGGCCACACTCCTCTTCATGAACCCAGGATGCCATTGACCTTCTTGGCAACCAGGGCACACTGCTGGCAGCTGCAGTACCTCAGCTTGGATGCAGCAGTTGCATCTCTTTGGATGCAGTGAGTGAAGAGAATCATGGGGTCCAGCGAGCGAGTCAGGCCCTTGCTGAGGCAGAGCCACCCACCTGGGCCACCTCCTCTCTCCATATCAACACGTACGGAGGCGCCTGTTCCCGCGCACAAGCCTTCCCCCACATTGCGCACCCTCCTCTGTCGAGGGCTATTCCCACGCCCTTTCTTCCACGGAAGTTCCTACAGTTCTCAACACACAACTGCCAGGGAAGATGGTGCTGTTTATTGCTGGTTGTTATAGGACAGATGCAGTAAGGGACCCCAGCTAAAACTCGGCTCTGCTGCGCAAAAACAGCAAACACGCTTGCCTTCTCTAGCCTGAGACACTCACAGCCTGTCTAGCAAAATAGGACACATTTACATTTCCCCAAAGAAATCCCTTTGCTGCCTGTGTCAGAGGCTATTTCCGCTCAGCTGTGGAAGGACTACAGGCTCTGCTGGGGAGAGAGGTACAAAAATCTCTCCCACAAGTCCATATGATTTGAAGAGCTCCCTGTCCTCGCTCCATTGCAAAACTGGTGGCCAACATCCAGGGGAGTGCAGGGGTAGCCCACAGGTCTCCTGCATGTTTCCCCGGGGGATGTAACAAAGGAAACTCAATGTTTTACTCCTGTACAGCTGTAGATATAATTCAGATAGGAAGATCTCTCTCCAGAGATATCTTTGTTCCAGCATTGATTATTTAGCTGCATGCTGTCAATCCTGCTGCTGCTGCCTCAGCCAAAGCCCAGCTGAACTGAATGAAGAGTGAACATTTCACTCTTCATGCTGAAAGATGACGAGTTCTCTTCTCTGTCCCTGGTGGACAACACCAAATTAGCCTGCCCAGGATTTGCCTCTGCTACATTTTTTTTCTAGCTGAATGATGCAGATTAACCCTGCCAAATGCATGGCGTCACTCTGAGAGGAAAAAACAGGGTGCTTGGCCTGGTCGAGACTTTTTGCTTATCCCACACACTCCCCTTAGAGAAAGTAGCAGAAGGTGATGAAAAGGTACGTGTGGTTTTGGATCTCTTTGCACAATCCATGCATAATGGGAAGAAAAAGAGCAAAGAACAAGCCTGTGGAAGCTGCCAGGGTTGCTGAACCATGCAGAAGCTGAGGCAGTGCGGGGCTGCCCAGTTGCAGAGCTGCTGCGTGCACCCTGCCCAAATCTGTGCTGGGTGGCTGGGCCATGGTGGAGGCAGCAGGCATGTGGTCCTATTCCTCCTGCATCCCAACCATGGCAGGGGGTAAATCTCTTAGCCACGCGCATCCCAATTTGTTTTTTGTTACTCCTTTGGGACTGAGAATGTTTCTGACCCTCTGTTTGTGCAGTGCCTCTCTTTGTATGGGGCTCTATCTTGTTTTAGCTGTCCCTGGAGATATTGTACTTTTAATACATACCATAAGGAGACAGCGATAGCTTTTTTCACATAGTAGGAGGAAAAAATGGCAGACTTTAAATACTAAAAGTAAAGCAGAAGTCTGCTCATCACTCTTTCTATGTATTTCATTTTAGACTAGGATTTGTCATTTATAACAAAGCAGTAAAGTTTTATGAATTTTGGTATTTTTGTTTCACTTCCTGTTCAACCTTTTGAAATTACTTTAGTAAAAAGAGAAACAAAGAAGACAATAATCTGCACAAGTGCTAGAAATGGGAGCACGGGGGAGCAGTTTGAGGCTGTACATCCAGCTGTGCAAAAAATGCTGTGGTTTCTGCTACTGCCTCAAATTAGTCCTGGTTGTAGGGCTCAATTCAGAGGCCAGACCTAGTTTTCTAAAAAAAATTAAGTTTAACTCTCAGTTTCCTCTGCTCTTTTTATCTTTCCACTGACGTCAGTCAGCCTTGCTATCTCCTGTTGTCCTCCCCTCCTACCCATCTAGGACCGTCTGTCCTGCTACCCAAAACTGTTCTGTCAGTGTTTTCAGGTCTTCCAAATGGTTTTGGAGAATCCCTTTCCATATGCTGCTAAGCAGCGATCTTAGCAGCAGCTCTTGTCCTTCCCGTCTCCTCCATCCTGTTATCTCATAATCACCATCACTCCATGGGTCATGCCAAATACGGATTTGAGCTCTTCTTGGCAAGTTGTTACATGCTTGTTTGCGGTTGTAGCATATACCTGATAGCTTGAAAAAGAAAGCAGGTGAATCATATTAATTTATTAAGGCATGATTTTTAGACAACTGAGGATGAAAATTCCCCAAAGCTCTGTGGATTTTTATGGGTGACTCCCAACCATAAACCTCAAACGGAGCTCATGTGGATCACACTCTGGGTCTGGGGCAGGACTGAGTGCTTAGCCCAGAGGAGATCTGCATAAAGGACAGGAGAGCTATGGCTCTGGTGGCTAGGATGAAGCTGCTCCCATGTTACAGAGTTCATTTTGAAAAAACTAACTCTTGAAAACTACTTTTGAGACAGCCAAGGGCATGGAATTTCCTCCAGGCAGTGGCCCCGCAAGGCAGGGTGCCTCCAGCCAAGGCTCTTATTGCTGTAAGTCATCCCTCAGGTATAAACACAGAGCTTTGGCAAATCTGGAGTACGATCTATTCTGGCAGAAACAAAGCATCGACCTTGTAAAAGAAGTCTTGTCTATACAGCAAGTATGAAGGCGAAGCCTCGCTGAATACAGGAGCAAAGAAAAGGATGACATGCTCGACAACAGCAGTGAATGTAGTTGTGCTGATAAAGCAGCTGAAAAATGCTTAAAGGTTTGGCAACAAAAAGGTGAAGAGAGTTTAATTAACAGACCCAAACCCACTGAGTGACACAGATCCAAACACAGGGCTTTGTTTGACTGTCACAAGGATGTTTAACACTGCCCTCCTGGTGAAGTCACATTTCATATTTAGTGCGCAGATCTTAGTGATGATGCAGATCTCAAGGCAGTGGTGAATTAGTGTGTGTTTGATAATCGAAAAGTGCTCTAGCTTCTCACATACTTTGTTGCCATACCAGAGAGTGTTTTGAGGTTTCCATTACTCCTTCTGGCCATTAGGCCAAACACCTATCAGTTACAGCATCAACATTTTGGTCCAAAACTTAATCTTTACTCTACTTCTCTGTAACATCTATGTGTGAAATGCAGTGGTCTGATGTTCACTTATCTCTGCTAACCGTGCTTAGTTTTAGATTTAAAAACTTACTTGTTTTTAATTTCTGTTAATCTTTGGATAAACTCTGATAGATCCGAAGTGATTTCAAATTACGAAGATGATTTGAACTTTGAAAGTATTCTAAAATACTCTGTAATAAATCTTTCTGTTTCCTCTCCCGATGCCCTGAGCCCGCAGGGCCTGTGCGATAACCACTCCTTTCTCCAGTCTGCTTCATCCTTCAATGAAGCAGATTAATTTAATAACCTTAACATAGGGAATTTTGTATCTCTCTAATCCCTACAAGTAGGAGCCCTCTGTACGTGTACCTTAGACACTGACAAATTGAAAGCTCATTCAGAACCAGAGCGATGGAAAGACCCAGGGAAACCGTGACACCCGTCAGTTCCCGTGGCAGCCCTGCTGCTGTCTGCGCTCAGCAGAGCTGACAGGGGTCGGATCCGGGGGCATCACGCTCTGAGACGGACCGAAATGTGCAGGGGAGCTGAAGGCATTGAAGGACTGTGAACGCTTCCTTTGGACATCACACTGTAACGGGAAAATAATTGAATTAGTCTGAGGCTTGGCCAGTGCTGACATTTTCAGTGAGAGGAGTCAACTTGTAAGCTTCTGCAACCTTCCGTCCTTGCTGACATAAAGCAATCATTTGTTCCTTGTAATACCTTATTCAGTTAACTTTTCAGATACACTGAAGTGTCTTGGGATCAAAAACGCTCCCTAGATAAGCATAAGCTGCTAATATAGAAGGATACTATTTGCTTCTTTGTGATGCCCTTTCCTCCACTCTCACTTTAAAATGAGTTTTCTCTTGGTAAAAAACCACCAGACTGACAGCTTTATAGACTGCCGCTCTTCTCCACATAAGAAGTATATTGCAAATAGCAGGACCCTAGCCATTCTCCTTGCCACACTACCCAAGCAAGTGCCTACCAGGAAGGAGCTGCCTCGCTGGAGAAAAGCTCACTCACTGCAATGCTCATTCAATTTATAATTGGTTTGTAAAGTGTATTAATTGATATTCTAAAGTAAGCAGCAAGTTACCTTGAGACTGGAGTTAGAGCATAAAAATGCCAAAAAAGGGAGCACCAGCATAGTATTAATCTCACCTAATTTTAAATATCTTCAGCATAGAGAAGAGCTACTTGTCCAGAAGTCCTGCATAGTTCAGGGAAAGAAACAGGAAAGAAACAGGATTTGTCTCAGGTAAACTGGATCTCACATGCCTTGTTTATGTGCAGATACCTACATTGCAAGCACCTGAATTTGGATTGATGAGTCCCATCCCAAATGACATTCAGATGGCCAGAAAATTTTTTACTTTTGCTAGTCTAAGTTAAATTCAAAGTTATGATTTCAAAGGAAAAAAATAAAAAAGGATGTATGCAGTGATAAAACTGTGATTTTGAAAGATGCTGTTAGTCCACTTGAAGTACTAAACTGCCACTTCAGAATGGATAGTAATAATAATAAAAAGCAAAAAGGAATATATTTTGCAGATAGAGTGCCTTGTTTTCAGAATCTTAAACTGCCCCAAAATAGTGAGTATTAGTATTATTTATTATTTTATTTTTACCTGCAGAGCTCCAGAAACATTCATGCAACTTCACAGAGAAATAAAGGTGACAGGGCCTGATTTAAGAGCTTAAAATATTAATGAGACTAAACATAGGAAGTGATGACAACAAATGAGTGGATAAAGTAGGGGATGGAAAAAATAGTTCACAGCAGTGTCACAGCATGAGAGAAGCACGTTGGGGTGGCTATACCTCTGTAATTCCTTTTGGCCCCTCCAGTTACTATTTTGTATGCGTGAAGGGGGTGATAGAAAAAGTCAAAGGACTTGCCCGAGGAGACAAAGTGCCCGAACTGGGACTGTAAACTACAGGACTTCACCAGACCTACCTCAAGCCACTGTACCATATTTCTCTCTGAAGAGCTCACAACAGTGGAACAAGTGAAAGTCTGACAACATAGTAAAGTAAATTGTTCATTGCTCCTCTCCTTATTGAGAGAGGTTAAAGCAACTTAAACAGAATTTTCCTAAAACATTACCATTCTGATGGACAAATTTCAGTCCACTGTAATTGGAAATGGCGGTTGAAAAACCTTGATAAAAGGGGTTTAGATGAGAAGGCTAACAAAGAGAGTAAAAACAGGCAAGGCTAATGCAACATTGTTTTTCCTCCTGCCCCACAGTAATTTTCTCACCCAGCTATTGAACTTCTCATAATATTCATTAGGGATCTCCTGAGGGATGCTGTGAAAGCTGCCATTCAGCTGCTTTAAAAGAATCATTATCGTCTGAGTCGAGGAGACAGATTCAGCTCATGAACCCAAACCGAGCTGCTTTTTTTATTTCCAAGTTTTTTTTGGACAATGTTTTTCTCATATGATTCAAAATTATAGACCCATTTCACCTCAGGCTACAATAAACTATGGTTTCAGTATGTTCTGGGAGAAGATGATTGATTAGGTGCCTGACAGAACACACTCTGAATTAAGCAGGATCATCTTACCCCTTCCCAGCTAATGAAGATGTCTTCTGGGATGACCTGTCGATAACACCCCTGACACACCATGAGAACCATCTCCTCGAGTCTTTAAGAAGGTCATCATCATTTCTAAGCCTTCTATAACGATACCTCTTGAAGATCATTGTTAAGGAAATGCACATCTGACCTTCAACCAGGGATGACAGCATAGGGCTACACGTGTGGCTTCAATCAAAAGACGCACAAAAGACCATGAGATAAGCCAGAGTATTCTTCTATAACTTTATTAGCAAGACAGCCACATGAAGTGTCAAAGAGGATAATAATCATGTATGAACGGGGCATGTGCAAACTGGGGATGTCAAATGAAAGAAACCCTGCACCTTGGACAGCTGGTGCAACTACCAGAATTATTACAGGTAGGTTTAGAAATTACGGTTTTTCCCAGTTTGTATCTGAGGCAATTGCTCTTTTATTAATGGCACTAAAGGAAAGACCTTGAGGCGTGTTATTTTGCTGTTTAAAGTGATGTTTCTGATGCAACCAAACATTGCAGGAGAACCTGTGTTTATCTGATGGAATATTCCGGAGAAAAAGACACTCTGTGTATTATGAAAGTGAGAAATTATGAGTGTGAGAAATTGTGTTTTAGGGTGTCTAAATAAGGGCACAGCACAATGAATGAGCAGGGAATGGATGTGATGTGAAGACAGGTGACAGAACAAATGGAACTGCTGTGAATAAGGTACAGAGCATGTGTACATACTGTGCTTCCATACATCCCATAGAAAACTGATTATTTCTATGAAGTAGCAGAAATAATCACATCTATATATTTTAAAGAGTAAGTGAATTGGAATAATATATTGCTCTACAGAATGAAGTCTTACAGCACATTATAGAGAGATTGTGAATAATGTTGTACTACCTGGAATTCTATTTCTCCATATCTTATATGTTAAAACAAAACTAATCAGTGAAATCTGAAATCAAAGCAGTCGACATGGCACTGAATTTCCTGTTGCTAGGCGTCACTTGGTCATACTGTGATGAGAGGTGTTGTTTTGCCTCTAGCATCAAAAAGGTGGTAAGATTTTCCTACCTTGTAAACATTTAATCAGGCAGTAGAACAGATAAGCAGATGCTGAAGAGAAGACTGCCTAGATCCATCATCCTTTTAAATCCTAGGAGAATACAATAACCCAGTCTGGGGAAATGGACTTTTCCCTGTGATCACATTCATGCCTTTGTGCTGCCAGGGTTGTTCTCAGACTGGCAGGCTGGCTCCTATCCACTTTACCTTGGTTTGAGCCCCATAGCTTGGATTTCACTATATCATGTACTGCAGAAAATCATGGAGTTCCAAGCTGTAAGTGCCAAGAAATGGAGTTCCCAAATCATTCACTCACGCTGCTTTCAACTGAGCGTGATTGGCTCTAGGTTCCAGCTACCAATTCCTTCTGTTTCCTCTTTCTCATCAGTAAAGGCTCTTTCAGTACCTCATCTTTTCTGTCAGGTAATTACAGTATAATCAAGTCTTTTCTTCAGTGTCTGTTGAATAAATCAAACTCATTGAGCTCTGTATGAATATCATTGAAAGGCTTTTCCTGTAGCTGCAAAATACTTCTTATATCATCTCCAGTATTTCAGCTTACTTGAAAAATCGTGGACATTGAAAGTAGAATTCAAATAATCTAAATTTAGTTGTCTAAAACACAGGTGTCTAGTCTAAAATAACAGTTGTGGCTCTCTCCAGTCAATGAAGAGAGACAGACTGTGCCAGGAGGCGATTTATCCCACCTCTCTCAGGCACGTAGAAAGGGCTGGATGCCCCGTGAAGATGTCTAACTGAATGTACAGGGTGTCTGAACAACTAGTTTAGACTATTTGCCTGTCTTTTAAATGGTGAATGCTCATTGAGATGTGTAGCACCACAGAACTGTATAAATTCACGTATCAATCACATCACCTCCCACTCATTCTTTACTTCTACTAGTAATACACCCATCAACAGAAGTAGCTTTTTCCACTTGGAATTTATATTCAATTTCTCTTCTGCTATGAGCACTGAACCCATTTTTAGAGGCACGTTTACAACATACATTCACACATTCTGTAAATACGCCTGTGCACTCCCAGCTTCTGGATGCACTTTTTTTTTTATTCAGTTGTTGCACAAACGCATGCTGTGTGTAGGTCATTTTATCAAAAAACTCCACCAAGACTCCCTTACCACTGTGCCCTGCTTATTGTCATACATGTTGAGAAACACTTCATGCTGGTGTGGGCCCTGGAAATGCATTATACACTAGGGCCCAGGATGCTGTCAATAAAATTCAGAGGGATGTCCCTGCTTTGGAGCGATTACAAAGTAAACCAGCACATCTGTTCATCATTCCTTGCAAGTGGTGTAACATCCCATATTGCTTTAGCTCCGAGGAGAAAGAAGGAGAGAAACACGCCTCACCAAGTGACTTTGAAGCTTGTGTTACACAGGCGCGGTACTTCGAAAGGGACCGTTATCACCAACCTCTAACAGAGGATTTGGTGGAGAAGGGGACGCAGTAGTCTCAAATCAGCCTGAACGATCACCACAGTAGGATGGCTTTTCCTAATCCAAAGTTTGGTACAGCAAGATTGCAGTTGTTACACTCTCGTCCAGAAAAAGCAGCTGCTGAGAGAACTCCAGTTTCTTTCACATAATCCCAGCAGTTAAGCAGAAGATACTAGAAGCTGCTGCTGTTAAAAATACACTCTGTGTACAAATAAGCTGGCTTACAGAACTGTGGCTCCTCTTAAATGATATGGAGGACTAACGTTTATCTGACTGCAGCTCTTCACGGACAATGCTGGAAAATCTCCCGCATTACCACACCAAACCGAAGCTCGCTTCGATGGAAGAAATGTAACAAAAATGCGCAGAAATGCCGCTTCCTAAGTCAGAGTTCTCGGATATCTTTGTTGCACATCACCACGCTCAGCGGTGACATTGTCGAAGCTTGAAAGAACACTGCTGAAGCATTTTCATGATTTTCAAAAGCGGTTTTCTCCTCACTGGAAGGATTAATACTATTCCAGATAAACCATCTCTGCTGGAGTAACGGAAAGGCTGATATGTATCTGATTTTTATTTACCAGACAGAGGAGAATTTTGTAGTATAACTTCTTGACAGTAGCTGCTTTTAGCATGTTGCAGAGTCACTTTTAAGAAAACAGCTTGTGTTTTGAAATTGAATTTGCCACTGGGGGCGTGTTTTGCTGTTGATTTGAAAGCTACTGCTGTAGAATTGAACTGAAACTGAATTTAACTGAAAAGAATTCAGTTCCTGCGTCTTTTTTAATGGGGTCAGAAATACTGTTGTTTATATAAACCACCAAAATGAGAATACGAATACCTAGTTGTCTGAGCTACAAAGATTTCATCCACAGTTTAATGTTGGGCTCAGTTTTAGGACTCAGGAAAATAACAGACACTGCACTTTGTGGAAATGTCTAGTGGGATATGCACGAAGTCACTCTGGAAATAGCTGACATTGCTTCGGGTCCTAATAGCACGAGCACCACTGCTACTGCTGCCTCAGTTCCCTGCTCCCACCCCCGTGGCAGAGGTGGCTGAAAGAGGGTGCCAGCCGTCCTCACCCACTGCTGCGCAAATTCTCCATTTCAAGTTACACAGCAGATCCATCTGGTTTGGAACAATCTAGCTGGTTTTATTTTAAAGTGAATGAAGCTGGGAAAGAGCGGTCTTTTTGTAGAAATTTTGAAATAATTTCTTCCAGATTCTAAGTGGCTCAGTGTGCCCTGGGAAAAGTACAATGGCCAAAGGAAGCACTCACAGCTTTAGTTGTGATATGTAGGTAAAATCACTACTTTCAGCCCAATCTTTGAGTGCTATGAGTGGGAACAGCCCTACTGACTACCATTTAACCTACCCAGCGATTCTGCGTCCACTTCTGTGCAAGGCAGCAGTTGCTCTAGTATGATGCTGGTCTTTGCGGCTATGTCAGTGCTAGTAAAAAATATGGGCAAAGGGCTGTTCTCTAAAAAAAAATGCTCTTTCCTCCCAAAGCAGGGTGACCTTGCCCAGTGTGGTGGTTGACCCTGGCTGGATGCCGGGTGCCCTCCAAATCAGCTTGATCATTCCCCTCCTCAGCTGGGCAGGGGAGGGATAATATAGCAAAAGGCTCAGGTGTCAAGGTAAGGGCAGGGAGAGATCACTCACCAGTTACCATCACGGACAAAACAGACGTGACTTGGGGAAAATTCACTTAATTTATCACCAATCAAATCAGAGTAGGGTAATGAGAAAATAAATACAAATCTTAAAACACCTTCCCCCCACCCCTCTCTTCTTCCCCCGGCTCGACTTCACTCCCGATTTTCTCCATGTCTTCCCCCTGAGTGGCACAGGGGGACAGGGAATGGGGGTTGCGGTCAGTCCATCACATGTTGTCTCTGCTGTTCCTACCTCCTCAGGAGGAGGACTCCTCACACTCTTCCCTTGCTCCAGAGTGGGGTTCCTCTCACAGGAGACAGCTCTCCACAAACTTCTCCAATGTGGGTCCTTCCCATGGGCTGCAGCTCTTCACGAACTGCCCCAGCGTGGGTCACTTCGACAGGGTGCCATCCTTCAGGAACAGGCTACTCCAGCTTGGGTCCCCCACGGGGTCACAAGCCCTGCCAGCAAACCTGATCCAGCATGGGCTCCTCTTTCTCCATGGGGCCACAGGTTCTGCCAGGAGCCTGCTCCAGCACGGGTTCCCCATGAGTTCACAGCCTCCTTCGGGCATCCACTTGCTCCAGTATGGGGTCCTCCATGGGCTGCAGGGGGACAGCCCGCCTCACCGTGGTCTTCTCCATGGGCTGCAGGGGAATCTCTGCTCCGGCGTCTGGAGCACCTCCTGCCCCTCCTTCATCACTGACCTTGGTGTCTGCAGAGTTGTTGCTCTCACATAATCTCACTCCTGTCTCCAGCTGCAGTTGCAGTTGGGCAGCAACTCTTCCCCCTTCTTAAATATGTTATCCCAGAGGGGTTACCACCATCGCTGATGGGCTCGGTCTTTGCCAGCAGCAGTCTGTCTTGGAGCCGGTGGCATGGGCTCTATCAGACACAGGGGAAGCTTCCAGCGGCTTCTCACAGAATTCACCCCTGTATCCCCTCAGCTACCAAAACCTTGCTGTGCAAACCCAGTACACCCAGGGTCCCCACTGGGAATCTGCCTGGGAATCACGTGCTGTTTGACACGGGCCCAAGCTGTTCCACGAAGCATGCTAACAACTAAACAACAGAGGTGGTCCTCCGGAGGGTGTTTGAGTCCCCTGTGTCCAGTTGTGTCTGGCAGTGTAGGTGTAGCCCAGAGGACCTGAGAAGCAAAATTTTTCCCTGCTGAGCAAAACTGGATGAAAGCCCAGATACATAACCTGTGTTCACAGCATGACTTGAGACCTGGTCCCTGAGCAAATCTGGGTTCTGATTCTGCTTCCATTAGCATCTCTTCAGACTTGCAGAGGACAAATGTTTCCTTAAGCCAGTTATTAATATGAGTGATTTTTAAGTTCTTAGTTGTTTGTAAGTACTCTCTTTGCCTCTTCACTACTAACAATGATGTACAGTGCAGGTTATGTATTGAAACCTTGTAGTCAGAGTATGGAGACTTTCAGGTTATAGAAGTAGATATTTGGGGATGCTGAATAACGTTATCAGACAAAATCCTATCCCCCTTGGTCTGTACTCTAGCTGTGGAGCATGAGACTTACACTTAATACTGATAAAGTGGTATTAAAAAGATTGTTTTTTGTAGCTTCAGCATGTGTTTCTTAAAAATTAAATTATGTTTCTACTTTAAAGAAAAAAACGAGAAATAGCAGCGACAAAGAAAATATCCCTAGGGAAGTATCTGCTTGAAATTCCAGATGGAACAGAGAAAGGCAAAATGCAGCTGTCCCAGTCTCAGACAAAGGGCCCTGATATGGGGAGATCTTCTCATCTTTGCCAGATATTTCCAGACTTCATGTTTTTCAGGTGTTCTCTGCTCCGCCACACAGTTTGTTTCTCCTGGAAAGCACAGGCATGGCGCAGAGCAGCTGTTGTACGGAACAGAATGACGGTGCTCGGCCCAAGAGGCTGAGGCCAAGATGTAAAATACACTCATTAATTTATTTAGGCAGAATGTAAGGAGACAAACCACAGGCACCTGCTTTTCCGTGCAGACACCTCCTCAGGGACCCGAAGCTGGCTGAGGCACACCTCTGGCCATTATTACATGCTGTTACAGACCGGTTGATAGGTATCAGCCATGGACACTCCAGCACTTCTAGAGCTCCACACCAAGACTGGGGTTTTTTTCTGCTGTCAGTCAGCTAATATATACTCTTTTTTTTTTTTTCCCTCCAAATTTGTGTTTACTCAATTAGTTGCTTCCTTCATTAAAAGCTAAGGATGATACTTTTTTTCATGTTAAATCTATGCATTCACTTGTCAGGTGGATCAACAACAAAAAAGGCTATGCATGTACAATAATTGGTTTAGGCAGGTGAGTCATGCCCCTGATTTGCTTCTAAATGTAGATTTTACGTCAAATATTCTGCTCAGGTTCCGTTGTGCTTTTTTCTGCTACCTGCTGTAAGAGTTAAACACTCAGATTTCCTGTGATTTAAGCTCTGAACAGACGGGTTAGAATAAAGGAAAGCACTGAGAGAGACCAAATGAGCCAGCTTTCTGTCACTCTTTTCAGGCTGATTACAAGTCTCACACTGTGCTATGCCCCCTTGGAGCATTTTACAAAAGATTTAAAAATCTGTTGAAAAGGTAAATGAAATTCATCCACAAAAAAAAAAAAAGTTTTCTGACAGTCTTTGTTCTACCCAGATAAGGGACTGCTTCTGTATCATTTTCAGTCTTCATGCACAGTGAACCTTGTTGACATTCAGAATGGCTTTAATAGCGTGTCACTGTACTTGGGAGACATCCTAGACCGCACCACACTTCTGTCGTGTTGGAGTTGCCCTCCCCTCCAAATGGTTGTCGCTGCTTTGTGAGAAAAATGTGGGTTTTTCAGCCTTCCCACAAAGCATGTATATTACTGCCTGAACAGCCTCATTAAAAAATATGAATTTAACCATCTTTCACTTGCCAGTGTTGAAGACTGGGAAATAACAGGAGTGATACAAACTCTGTTAATACTATTTTAATCACTGGTTTCTTTTAATCTTCCACACATCAGAGGTAGAATAGCTTTTCCTGAAGAACAAAGCATTCAAATACATATTTTGTATTTTCCCCTGCTGTGTTAATGAAACTGGGCAGGTTTTAGGGAAATCAAATTAGTCTCCTCTTTAAATATTCATTAATTTAAACAGGAAGACTGGAAAATTGGTCTCTAGCTACTCAGTAAATAGCACTCTCAAATTGGTGATGTCCTTATGATTGCTATGATTTTTTTTTAATAACATTGATTTCTTTATGCAGTAAAATAACACATTGATACAAGCACATTCAGATCCATTAGTACAGTTAGTGTTCAGCTGTTTTCTGTAGGAGTTCTGTTTAAAAAATGATACCTTAATATGACCTTGTACATACTTTGCCAAGGCATTAAGTAATGTTTCTCTGACTGTCAAACCAGTTGCAAACCTCAGGGAGCCCACAATAAACACTGCAAAACTTCAAAGAAATAAAAAACAAGCACTTTAGGAAAATGTACTCTAAATTCTATTTTTGATGAAACAGATTCCTGAATGCATAAGTGATTCCTGAATACGTGCCTTATGCTGTTATTTAGTTGCTTTGAAAATGCCATTTATACTGAGTATACCTATATTACAGATGGGCCATATTTCTGTCCCATATCTCCTAGAGAGAAGTTTATGAAGGTACCCATGGATTCTGCAGTGGCCAGGTTGTATCCAGGTGCCATCATCTACCGCTCAAATGACTGTTTGCAGAGTAAGCCTGAGATCTCCTCCATGCAGTGGGCTTGCTAGCGAAGCAGTGACTACCTGTCCAACACATGAGTGATACGTCTGAACATTCACCATTCAACCGTGTCCAATAAAGAGCTAAGCTGTGTGTATATAAGGGACATTTATCAGGAATTTGGGGAGGACTGGAGAGGCTTCTGTCCTTAACTGACTGCTGGAGCTCTGGAAATACAGGTCTGGTCCCACTCATACAAGATTTTCTGCTTGGAAAGAGTTCTGTGGAGAACCTTGACAGTAGCACTTTTAAGTACTGTAGGTAAAGTCAAGGGGGCATTTGAGTTCAGAATTCAGGGCCACAAAAATGATCAGAGGGATGGAACACCTCTTCTTTGAGAGAGTTGGGGCTGCTCAGCCTGGAGAAGAGAAGGCTCCAGGGAGACCTTTATTGCGGCCTTCTGGTAACTGAGGGAGGCCTACAAGAAAGCTGGAGAGGAACTTTTTACAAGGGCTTCTAGGGATAGGACAAGGGGTAATGGCTTTAAACTAAAAGAAGGTGGATTTAGATTAGATATAAGAAAGAAATTCTTCACTATGAGGGTGGTGAGGCACTGGCATAGGTTGCCCAGAGAAGCTATGGATCCCTGGCAGTGTTCAAGGCCAGGATGGACTGGGCTTTGAGCAGCTTGGTCTAGCAGAAGCTGTCCCTGCCATGGCAGGGGGGTTGGAACTAGATGATCTTTAAGGTCCCTTCCAACCCAACCCATTCTATGTTTCTATGATTCTGTGATTCTGGATAAATCATCGATATTCACCTTCACGTCACATAGTGCCCAGTCAGGGCAGATGCCGAGCGCTACCAGAAATCTCATCCTCGATTTACAATGAGTCTGTGCAATTCGTCACTTGGTCATTTCTTCATTTGTTGGTCACTGGCTGCTTTTGCGTAACAATGAATGAAACTGCCCAGTATGTTAGAAGGAAATTTGAGAAGACAAATGAGAAACACAGATACAGGTCGTAAAAATCCTACTTTCTAATCTCTGCAGCAATTCATTTCTTTACTAGTAAAAAGAAAGGAAACAGGAACTTGTGCATTTCATTACTACAAAGTTTTCTATTCTAGATATTGTACATACTATAGCCAATTGCTCATATGTATATCAGCTTCTTGGATCTACTGCACAGGAGTGGCAACCTTCTTCAACAACAACTTTGAACAACTCTCATGTTTCTGAAAGTGAAACTCACCAAGTTTCCTCACATCTTCTGAATAATAAAGTTATTCCTGAACTGTGGCTGTAAAACAGGAACTACATTTTTTTCTTTTGATTCTATATACACTATTTTACTGAAGTTTGCACTACAGGAAATGGTTGGTTCAGGACAAACAAAAAGAGTAGCAACATGAACTCCTGAAATATGCTCTTTGGAGAAAATATGTCTAAGGAGTTGGGCTGAGGAGGAGGGCTACATCACACTTTGGCTGAGCCACCAGCGAAGCCAAACACCGTCATTAGGAAAAAGCTCCCACTTCAAGCCTTACTGGCTCTTTTTCAAAGTTAACAAACAAATAATGTTTTCAAATAATATAAGAACACAGAAGTATTTTACTAAGAAGAAAAGAGAATGCGAGGATTGTAACTGGTGAGGCATCTCCCTGCCCTTATCTCAACCCATGAGCTTTTTCATGGTATTTTCTCTGCCTGTTCCCTTGAGGAGGGGGAGTGAGAGTGGCTAGGTGGGTATCAAGCATCCAGCCAACGTCAACCCACCACAGGGGAATGTGGAGAACATACAGCATCTTCACTCAGCTAGGTATTTACCCTAGGTGACAAAAACCCAAAACCCCACTGCTAACTCTGCCTCACTTTCTCTACATGCTTGTTTGTGTTTAGAGAGGCAGTGGATCTATGGGGAACCTGAAGGCAAAAGAACGCTTCCCAGATGTCCGTGGGAACAGGCAAACCAGGGGACAATTCATTGCCACAAGCAAAACGCAGCTATCCAGGGCTGAAACTCAAGTAAACGCAGCAGGTTATGGCATTTTCATTCATTTTGCTTCAGTGGGTCAAAACACTTAACAAAAACTCTTGTACTAGAATTAGGGGTTTTCCATGTGGTAGGCTGTCCACGTGGCTGTAGACAACATGCCAGCGCTTTACAAGTCTATGAAGATTTAGGAATACTGTGCTTTGGTCATACTCAGCACAAGCATAGACTGGGGGATTTCTTTCCTCTTTGGAACCATCCAAGGATAGTTTGAAGCATTTTCAGGCTCCTACGATGTTTCTCATTCAGTTTGTCTTCTTTCAGTTAACAGTCTGAGTCTGTTTGATATTTCTTTACAGGTCAGATTTTTTAGCCATCTTAGCATTCTTGTAGCTCTACACCTTCCTCGGGGTATGAGATACAAGACCTTGGATCAAGAACTTGAGGTTACAGCTTCAGCATTACTGAGGTCAAAAAACCTTAGCTTTATGAATCTACTCATGCCACCTGTTGCTAAACTACCTGTGCTCAGAGTTTCCTTCATGCTCATGTTAAGGAAGATCTGCTTACATTTGTTTGTCCTTATATCACAGAATCATGGAATAATTCCATTTGGAAGGGACCTTGGGGCTGTTCAGCCTCTGCACAGAGCCTGTCAATCTCATGTTCATCCTCCCCAATGGTGTGCAGCTGCCCAGCTCCTCCGCAGCTCCCTCGCCTGCCAACAGCTCCTCATCCAGTGCACAGATCCCATTACAAGACCACCGCCACCCCGCCCCAGCCCTGGAGCAGCAGCCGGGCACTGCCTGCTGCCTGCAAGAAGGATGCCAGCATCCTCCCCCTGAGCTCTGTCTGGGTTGAGGCCTCCAATACACTGAGGCCCATGATTCCTCTCAGGTAGGAGACCACGTCCCATGGTGTCCCGCCACCATCTTGGGTTTATGTGCATAAAACTTTTCTGGTTTTAGGTATATATACACACTGGTTTTACATTTTGGTTCTTGCAGTTGTCTACTTCCTCCTGTCTGCAGTAGACACCTATCACAATGCCGTCCATGCAGATCTACCCTCTAACCCTGACCCATAAGCTGTCAGCTGGCTCATCACCCCTCCCAAGGCAGAGCCACCTGCATGCCTGCTGCTATCTCACATAAAGGCAACTCCCAGTTGTTCTGATTTCCCAGAAAAGGTGTGAGATCTTCCCCCACCATGCTGCCATGTGGGCTCACCCTCATTTGTGTGCATACCCCTAGGATGGGCCCCTTTCTGCCCCTTTCTGTTTTATGTTGATTATGAGGTTTCTTGTCCACGTCACCCCTCACCCTTTGCCAACAACTTCCTCACTTGATTATAGGTCATGGTCTCTCTCCCCCATCACTTCTAGTTTAAAACTTCTCCTCACCAGGTTGGCCAGCATGTCGGGAAAGACATTTTTGCCCCACTTGGTCATGTGGATCCCATCTCTTCCAAGCAGTTCTCGATCGTCAAAAAGGCTCCCAAAGTCTTGTAGACAAATCTTTCTTATTGACACCAGCTGTGCAACCGCTTGTTGACCTGTAAGATCCACCCACTCTTCCTCAAGACCTTTCCCTCTCTGGCGGGATTGAGGAGACACCGCTTTGGTCCCCGTGCCCTTGGCCACCACCCCTGGATCCATGCACTCGTGCTTGATATGCTCTGGGTCTCCCCTGACATTGTTAGTGCCTCCATGGAAGAGCAACAGGGGGTAACAGTCCCAGAACTGACAGGCCTTGGCAGCCTCTCCACAACACCCCAGATCAAAGCCCCTAGCGAGCAGCAAACCTCCCCACAAACCTCCCCAGCATATCGCCTCTAATGAACTTGTTTGCAGCTTTATCTCCAAAGAGCTCCCAGGAGTCCCCATAAGATCCTAGGAAAAGTGCCCAGATCTCAAAGCTGAGCCCAGCACCTGCTGTTGCCTGCCTCTCTTAGCTGTGCCATGGGATATCTCCTGCTTTGGCTCCTCAGCAATGCTGTGCACAAGGATGGAGGTCAGGGATTCGCATCTCCGAGGTCTTTGGGGCATTAGGAGCTCTATCCCATCTCTGGCAGTCCCACCAGGTCGGGTGGGCAGTGCTGTGAGGGCCTGTGTCCTCGCAATGTGGCTTAGGCTTGGCTCCCCAGCCAGGCTGGCCTCATCTCTGCCCCCCACCAGAGGAAGAGCCAAGCCCCATGTGAAAGGAGAAGAATTGGGGATTTTTTGCTAGCGTCTTCCTTTGTTTTTCATGACCTTTTTTGAATATACAGTGGTTTTTTCCCCCACTAACCTTTTGTTTTGAACGGTTGGCAAGCTTTGCTGGCACTTGCCTAAAGGAAAAAGATACATTGATGGGGAGGGGGAGTGCTTCTACAGTAAGCTCAAGTGCCATCATGCCCAACGTGTCTTTTCATCTTGAACAAAAGTAGGTGAGAAGCAGCTGCCTTCAAGGCCTGACTGAAATCAGACAAGAAAACCAACAAACTGTGAAGACTGTGACCTTTCTCCATGACAGAATTGAAAGAAGTTGAAGAAAAAACCCACAACAGAGTTTAAAGTTCTGAAAAGAAGAAAACAAACTGAAGGAGAAAGTTCTGGACTCACAGCACTGAAGTACAGGCTCAATTTTGGATGTGTCCATGTCCCACTGATCTCAGCTCTGTTTAGTGAACTGAAACACACGCACTCAAGTGCTTGGCTTAGCCTGTGTGCTTCTCAAAACACCTGGAGTATCTCAAGCAAACAAAAGTTTAATCGGTGGCATTCTTACAGCCCAGACAAAGTTTTTTAAAAGGTGATGATTTTGAAAACCTGGATGCAGAAGGCCCTGGGGTGGCTGGGAAGAGTGAGGTGTTGTTTTGTGAATGAGCTATGGCAACGTCTCCTGATTTAGACATAAGCAGCTGAAGAGATGACCTTATTTTTACATCAAAAAACTGTTACCAGATGTGACTAATTGGAGACTGGATGCAGGGGAGACTTTAGAGGCACAGTAATTGTTCTTGTCTGATCAGAAGGCTCAAAAGAGAATCCCTTAGAGTGCTAAATTAAAAAATGAGATTCCTGTGGCATGTTGATCGTGAGATTGATTTTTTCTGGACATGCCTGGACCAGGAGAAAAGAGCTGAATATGATTAAACACAATTCTACTGCCGTGGAGCTGAAGAATTTGTTCTCTTTACTACACGCCTTGTTCTATATAATGGTCACTTTTCCCTCTCTGCTTTAAAAAAAAAGATACAACTATTCTATTCTTTCGGGAATAGAGAATGCACTGTCTGGCTGTGAAATATCTGTGTTTATAGGAACTTCAGTGTTAGGAACCTGCATGAATGATTTTTAACAACAATTTTCAATTGAAGAATTTTGTTTCAAGACCATGTTGACCCTCTGTCTTGTGGCTGAGGATGCACAAAGACCACTCACTTCAACATGCAGTCTGTTATGGCGTGCATACAGTATTCCCAGACTACTGAGGCAGAGGAGTGGGAGACCTCTGGGAAGCCCAGCACAGCTGGCTGCCACCACCAGCCTGCCCAGTTCATTCTCTGAAGCCTGTCACCAGTCGGGACTCAGGCCGGGGGATGTCTGAGCTGCTGTGGCAGTTGGTGCTCTGGGCAAGCACATCTGACTAGGAAAAGAAGAGAAGATGCTGCTGTGCCCTTTATGTTCACCCCTGTCTGCATGTGCTGGCACTTTCAAAAGATGACTTTATTTTCCCCCTGAATACTTCAAATCTTAATCCCACCAAATGCAACACAAAGAGAATGAATTTCCAGCTTTGTGATGGAGTATTGTACAAAATGGCTCTGGGAAACTCATCGTAAGGGAACTTCTTTAGCATCATACAGCCTCACTGGGGACAAGTCTCTGGGAGGGGCAGATCCTTGGGCACACACATGGGGCATTCAGGGCAGGAGGTGTCCCCAGCCCAGCAAGCGCAGCTGGGATTCACTGCTCAAGTTGTGCTTCCAGGTCTCCTATTTTTTTTCAGCTGCAATGAGGTCTCTCCAGGCAGGGACATAAAAATTTGTAAAATGGATGAAGTTAATGATGGGCTGAAAAATTCCTAGTCCTTTCTCTTGAAGGAGAAAAGCAATATTGCTTGATAAGGAAGAAGACAGATTTGAAAGCACATTGCCTCTACAAGGCTTCCTTCCCAGCACTCCTGCTCCGTCAGGGCTCTTCCATCACCTTGGGTAAGGGGTGCAGAACACATATCTACACGATGCACTCAGCTCAATGGAGCATTTCTCTCTCACAGTGGTTTTCAAATCTTCTAACACGCAGGCAGCTGCTTTGAGTGGTTGAACCTGTCTGAACCTTGCTCAGGAACCACTCTTCCCCGTTTGCCTTCACAGCTGCACAGAGGCTTTTTGGAGGAAAGCCCTGTTCTGGTAGCATGGGATGGGGCACTCCGGAGCAGGGCCATCCCAGGCACACCTCTGCTTTGCTCTGGGGCTACTGGGAGAGACGAGCACGTTTCACAATGGCTGTGTCTTCTACCCCTCTGTTGCTTCTCTAGCAGCATTCTTCCTTTTCAAAAGATGCACAGCCAGCTCACACCATGCTGCTGACAGAAACGGATGAGTTTCCTTCTTAACTTCTTGATTTATCTTCACCACCGTTCATGAGATGGATACATGTAAGTTGGTCTCCTTCCCAGTGTCCTCTTGACACACTAGTTGCAGAGTAGTCTTCAGTGTTGAAGATATTTCTGTCATTGTTGCAGTCTTTTCTAGAGGGGTATCTTATTGCACTCCTCTCTGCTGCTGCTTTTATTACCCATTCCTGCTAGCTAAGGGCAGAAGAACCAGTGCTGCTCTCTGTGACTGCCCTTTCCCTTTTGAGGCATTGCACTCAGTGTGAGCCGGACATAAGATGCATTTTTGCGTGCTTCTTAGCCAGGCACTTCGTCTTCTCTGGCACTCAATATCTTGCTACATTTTTCTTCAGCTTAACTAACAGGTTTTGTAAATTGATGTACTACAAACACTAGTGTTTTCAGCTCTGGAGTGAATCCCAGAATAGAGAACCAGTATTTTTCCATTAAAAAAAAAAAATCAAAACCTGACTTTCAAAGATGAAGAAAAGATTTAGAAAATATAGTGATCTACTAGAATAAAATGCTAATTTTTATTTCATATTTTATGGCATGTATTTCTCCAGTGCTTCAGTACTGCAGTCAATGATCAAAAATAGGTCAGTTCCCAAACTAGGACTGAAACGTGTGAGATCAAAAACGAAGGAAAGAAAGAAAGAGAAGGCAGGCAGGAAGGAAGCAAGCAACGTTGTTTGTCTTCCTTTGTAACTCTGGCTTGACTGAACTCAGACTAAAAGTTTTAAGCTTTCCTAATGTCCCATGAGAAGTGAAAAACAAAAGTAAGGCAGGTTGAGCTTTCATGTAATTACCAGATCATGGTATCAGAAGAAGAGGAATTTATCCTTTGGCTGATCTGCAGGAAGGAAAAACACATGTTATTCCATTTCACAGATGAGGAACAGAAACCTAAAAGCCTGAACTCTTCCTGTCCCACTTTGAGCTTCTAACCACGACAGCTGTGCTAGGAGCAGCAGCGTTCCTTTCATCATTCATGGAGCAAACCAGGCGCCTCCAGAGAACAGTTTCCTGAGGCAGCAGTCGCGCTGCCCACGTGAATATGCTCGACGCTGACAGCCCAGTCCTGTCACAACCACACGTGAGAGTCCCAAAACCACAAACTGGCTCAAATCAGAAGATTTAAGAAAATGCACTCAGGGGTTGTTCCGTTTTCTGCGGCTGTTAGGTAGAGGTGGGTCACAGTTTTTTCTTAACCATCAGACCGAGAAAGACTGTTTTTAAACATAAGATTCTGGAGTAAGCCCACATCTATTGATGCTAAGGTTTCAAGGAAAAAATGACATGGCTCTCACAAACTTCAGACTCAAGATGGAGAGCTGGCAACCTTCTAACTCCCCTCTCCGAATGATAGATTTGAAATGCCATTTTTTTCAGCAGGGCTTCCCTTGCCTGACTGAAAAATTTTCTGTTGTTGTTTCATGTAGCCCATCTGACCAATGAAGCAGTAATTCATGGCTGGCCGGCTGGTATCAGATGCTCACCCTGCTGTGTGTCCCTGCCAAGGCTCTGCACACAATTCGCTCTGTTGAGAAGCCAGCTCATTTCCACTTGTAGCCAGCTCTACTCATATTCCTCTCCGAGTTAGTGACAATAAATATTACAAAATCACACAAACCCAGATGGCGTGGGTTGGAGTTGCCAGCTGTTCTACCACTTTTGAATTGCCTCTCTTGTCCTGCAGCTTGGCTTCCACAGAAAGCACCTCATCAGTTTCCTATGGTCTCATTGCATTTCTTTGCAAGCCATCCATCACCCACTCGTCCTGAGATAATTTCAGCTTTCACTGTAGATATATAAGAAAGATAGAGTCAAAGCAAATCTGAGGCAGAAAATCAAAGAATCTTTCACCTCAGAAACCGAGGATTATTTTTCAAATAGCGACCTTAACCTCTCAACAGCATCCCAGTTTTCACCTGTGAAAAGAGACCACTTCAGGAGTTCAGCTGATTTTTACTAATTCTCTTTCGTAAGAGACTTCTAGCTAAAAGAGAAGCAAAGGTTCTCTAATCTTGCCGTTAGCTATCACTGCAAAATCAGGAGGAAACCAGTGCCAGACGAACACAGAAACTGAAATACTGTCACGACCTGTGCGAATGGCGTTGTGCAAATCCTACGCATTCTCATGGTTACCTGATTTCAGCTTTGAGTGTTTGCTCTGGGTTTTGACTCTTTGAGCCTGGGGTGGTATCTGCAGGCCAGAGGCAGCCTCCAGTCCAGTGAAGTTGCCGTCCAGATGACCACCAGAGTTAGCAGAAAGGCTGCAACACAGCTATGGTTAGCAGTGCTGTCATTAATGTAGACGTGAGTGTTGGCATGATTAACAAGTGTGTGATTGCCATTAGGCTTGGTCCTCATAATGGCTGTCTTCTGAGCTGTTTTGTTAAAAAGGGATTCTGACAAGAGCGAGCGGGAGGCAGGGGAGGTGGGACCAGCCTGCAGCCAGGACAGCAAGAGTGGGGGAAGAGAAAGCCTGAACCCAGAAGGACAACCAAAGCCACCAGCTGTGGGGGAATGCTGCAAGCCAGGAGGCTCTAGGGCTGTGGTGCCAGAAGGGAGCAGGCACCGGCAGCAGTGCAGATGCTCATAGCTGTTGCTCTGGCTGGTGCCATGGTTTGGGGCTGTGGCGGTGGGACGAGGGTGTCTGAGGAGGGAAGAACATCCTTGGGGGGCCTCCCAGCAAGTGTCTGAGGCACCAAATTGTCTCACCAGCAGTCTACCTCATTACATTTGCAGCTAAGGCAATTCAATTGCATTGTTTAATCTACTCTTTCCCTTGTCTAGTTACAGCACTGAAAAATAATAATGACGAGGCAGGTCCAGTCAAGCCACGAGTCAAGTCATCCGGCTGGGCTCAGTGAGGAGCACAGTTGGGTGCAGCATGGCTGCAGCATAGCTCAGGCAAAGCCCGGGGATCATGGTCTGAGCTTAACCCCAGCTCCCCCACGAAGCAGGGGAGGCCTCCAAGGAGACGCCTCCCAGCTTTTTTCTCCCACAGCTCTTTTCACAGCAGGCTGATCCCAGGTTACAGGGCTGCCCTTGACCACAGGCAGCCAAACACTTGTAGGATATCGCGGAGCCTGTTGCTGCACCCAGGACCCTGACATCAGGTTTGCACTTGGATGAAAAGCATCAAGAACTGTGAGTAAGGACATCTGCTCGGTGAGGATCTATGAGAGTGATCGCTGGCCCTCGAGGAAATCCTGCTCAGGGTAGGCTCAGGACTTTTTAATACAGCTTTTCACTCACATTACAGGAAAGAGAAATTAGATTTGCAGAGCCATAAATGCATCAGGACTTTGAAAGCAACATAAGTCTCTTCTGAACATCTCCAAGTCATTGACATCCAGTCAGTTCTGGCTGAGTAGGCGAAGAGGGAAGCACCCACCTCCAGCCCACACACAGCTCATCTCACAATGGCATGAAAGCTCCTCTTTCCATCCCTAAGTCATGACTTCAACAGTGTCCTTGGGTCAGAAACCCTCCAATCCAATGGACTTCTTTCTGTGCCTTTTCTTTGAGCATCCCTTCTTGCAGATCCCCGTAATGTTTCATTAATTCCCATCTGCCTCCTGACACTGCAATTCTACCATCAGAGACTGCCCAGAAGTGGGACACCAGGCATCTAGGAAACATGTGACAGGTAAGACAATTTAGGGTTAGGCAGACACTGAACTGGAGTTATCCAGATGACAAACTTTACACTTGGTATGCTATTTTTTTATTTGATAATTTTATTTCATACCGAAGGATTCAGCCACTGAAGTCCTACCTTCACCTTCGCTCTTAGACTGCTCATGCCAAAAGACTGCGATATAGTATATAATTTCTAATATTATTCCTGACGAAGTGGACGAGGCTTGCTGCGATTTACTCAGGTGTCAATGGAGAAAGAGTCTCTGTGAGGGCTTTCGCCCCTGCTTCTTTCAATGAACTGGTCCCAGAAGAGTCGGATTCTCTCCAGCAAAGATCCTTGAACTACAATGTGACTCTTATTATATAAATTTATCCTCCTTCTGAGTCTCTATGAAAAGATCTTTGTAAAGTCCTGGCAAAACTCTGCCTGGAATTTACCTGGTAGGACTCCCATTATCCCAGTAGCAGTGCAGCAAATGGGTCAGCAGAGAATCTGCCACGGGGTCTGTTACTCAACCATTGACATCTGCTGCGTTCAGGGACACATCTGAAACCGGCATCGGTGTCCCCAGCCGTGCCCCAGGGAGGCACTCACCCCGTGCCAGGGTGACTCAGCAACATTTCTTAACGATCTGGTGGTTGTGGGAGGTTTCAAGATTGAAATTTTGTCAGCAGCATTTTATGCAAAGTGGTGAAAAGCTGCTAAAAAGCACTACTGGGACATATTTTTGCTAGCTTTATGGGACTGGGCCTTCATTACAGTAAACAAACTCTGATATCTGAGTGTAGTCTCCTGGGGAATTTCGTACACAGCCGCAGGAAGGCTCACTGCCATCACTTACGCACACGTCCTTCCTTAAAAGCTACCGTACTTCCCACGCAGGCTGGACCTGAGGCGGGCTCTCCGTTTCCCAAGGGATGGTGGCCCTTCCTCGCTTCTCCTCATGGTCAGCGAGGCTGCGCTGCCTTGGCACGGGGCTCACAGGTTTGTCCTCATCTCACTGGGTGGATGGAGCTTGGCACCAGCTGCCTGCACAGTTTAAGGGCGGGAGAACAGCAAAGACCTTGAAAATACGGGCACCGGTTGAGGAAAGTCCCCAGCACAACTAACAACGCACCCATGGCCCATGACCCATCACTGAAAAAGTGCCAGGAAGAGACCCGGGCAGAGATTGCTTCTGCTTCAGGAAAGGGAGCAGCCGCAGAGCGAGGAAAGGCACAGTGAGCAGCAGCACCTGCTGCGCCCGGGAAAGCAACGACCCCGCCAGGACCGGGCAGCGCGCAGCCCGGGGTGCCGGCCAAGGGCTGGGAATTGCCTCGAAACTCAACCACCGAATTTGGCAGCGGGGAAGAGAAAGCAGATGCGCGCTTCAGACCCACCTTTCCCCACTGAAGAGCTCCTGGGCGTGATCACCTCCGCCGCAGCGACTGAGGCCACGAAGGACCACGGCCACCAGTGCTGGTTATGCAGCTCAGCTCCGTGGCGTTGGGCACTCCCAGCTGGGCACCATTGCGGAGCAAGGATGGCTTTGAGCATGCGATGGCGGTGACCGGGGGTGAGCAAGAAGCAACCACCAGCATGGGCGGTGTCATTGATGCATGTCAGCATAGCACAGGTTTGTTTTACAGTTTAAACTGTAAAAGAGGTGCCATTATCACTGTGTCCTTATTGTGAAAACATAGAAAAAAGAAAGAACTCTGATTTTTAAGTGAAGACTTAAAATGTGGGGTTTCATGAGAACATTTTCCAAACTGACCAAAGAACTAGGCTGTTCCTGAGCTTCCTCTAGATGCAGCGAAACCCTTCATAGTCTTCCTGAGAGTGCTCATTGATTAGGTACCAGCATTAGGTCCCTTGTAGTTTCAGAAAATTCTACTACATTTCTCCATTTTCAGTTAACTAAGTACTACAGATTTGCCTCCAAGTGACTGAGGGTCCCATGTAGGGCTGAAGGTCCCAAGTCCTAGTTCTCAGCAATAGTTCAAGGCCCTCATTTCAGCTGCCAGTATGAAAGCAGAAAATTAGAAGCTTCCTTGTTTAAGCTTTCAGAGGAAATTGGAGAAGTGAAAATGTGAGGTTTCTTTTTTTTTCTATTTCTATTCTGAAATTTGAAACAGCTGCCACAAAATGTTTATAACCATACATAGTGCTCAATAAATGTCTAAACCTGGAAGGAACTACGCATGAATTATGCCTGATTTATACATTAAATAAAAATAGAAAGAGCCAGTTGAATTTTAAATGTTCTTCTGCATTCAGTAAGCCTTGAAATTACTATGTCTATGGAATATTGCCTGCAAAAACATCTAATGCATTGCATATACTATATAAAAATATTTTAAAAGCATTCCAAGAGTTCACCAGATCAAGCAAACACTTGGGCACAATTAAACCTTCATAAATTGGCTTTTTATAGGGAGAATTCCTGGAAAATAATTTTAAGCTCACCCCACAACATGCGGACCAAGATTACCCGTAAGGAAAGGTCTGAGCTGCAGGTGATTCCTGCAAACAACTGCACCTGGGCAGATCAGTGAACACCCCTGGTGCGTAACTCAGCCTGCAGGCACCAGACCCCAGGGGCGAGGCAGAACAGCCCCCAGCCCATCCCCGGCGCCGAGGGGCTGATCCCAGGCCCAGCTCACAGAATCACAGAATCACAAAATGGTAGGGGTTGGAAGGGACCTCTGTGGGTCATCTAGTCCAACCCTCCTGCCCAAGCAGGGTCACCTACAGCAGGCTGCACAGGACCTTGTCCAGGCAGGTCTTGAATATCTCC